>Ga0307982_1000149_pt1 | contig 52608 bp, 46 predicted proteins | sample OrgLakmetagen989_FD_201847 | JGI IMG/M metagenome (GOLD analysis project Ga0307982, IMG submission 201847) | Saline water microbial communities from Organic Lake, Antarctica - #989 | ecosystem: Environmental > Aquatic > Non-marine Saline and Alkaline > Saline | place: Antarctica: Organic Lake... | reverse complement strand
AATGGGAAACAACTAATGATTAATGGCCACTTTTTATTCCCGTAAGGCTCTTATTATCACGCTATTCTCGGGAATTTATTTCAGGAAATACCCATGACTGTAGTACGTACTCGAATTGCTCCGTCACCCACCGGCGATCCGCACGTTGGCACCGCTTACGTGGCTTTGTTCAACCTGTGTTTTGCGCGCCAGCACGGTGGCCAGTTTATTCTGCGCATTGAAGACACCGACCAGGCCCGCAGCACACCGGAATCCGAACAGGAAATTCTGACCGCGCTGCGTTGGCTTGGTTTGAACTGGGATGAAGGCCCCGATGTGGGCGGCCCTCACGGCCCTTACCGCCAATCGGAGCGTAAAGATTCGTACGCACAGTACGCGGAAGACTTGGTCACCGCCGGTCACGCGTTCTATTGCTTTCGTACGCCGGAAGAGCTGGATGTGATTCGTGAAGAGCGCAAGGCCGCGGGCCTGAATCCGGGTATTAAGGGCAATCTGGAGTTGTCACCGGAAGAGGTGCATCGTCGCCGGGAAGCGGGCGACCCCTATGTGATCCGCATGAAGGTGCCAGACGAAGGCGTGTGCGAAATTGCCGATATGCTGCGCGGTACCATCGAGATCGACTGGGCCCAAGTGGACTGTCAGATTCTATTGAAGTCTGACGGTATGCCCACGTACCACCTGGCGAACGTGGTGGACGACCACCTGATGGAGATCACCCACGTGCTGCGCGGTGAGGAATGGATTAACTCGGCGCCCAAGCACAAGCTGCTTTATGAGTATTTCGGCTGGGACATGCCGGTGCTGTGTCATTTGCCGCTGCTGCGTAACCCGGACAAGAGCAAATTGTCCAAACGTAAGAATCCTACCAGCATCAATTTCTATGAGCGCATGGGTTTTTTGCCGGAAGCGGTGACCAATTACCTCGGCCGTATGGGCTGGTCGATGCCGGATGAGCGCGAAAAGTTCACTCTGGACGAGATGATCAGTGATTTTGATATTCAGCGAGTGTCGCTGGGTGGCCCGGTGTTTGACGTTGAGAAACTGCGCTGGCTGAATGGCCTGTGGCTGCGCGAAGAGCTCAGCGACGAGCAGTTTCTGCAGCGTATGAATCAGTGGTGGTTCAACCAGAACGATTTGGCGGCTTTGGTGCCGTTTGTGAAGGGCCGTGCCGACGTGTTCTCGGATGTGGCACCGATGGCCCAGTTCATGTTCAGCGGCATGCTGCCATTGACGCCAGAGAGCTTCGCCCACAACACACTGGAAGAAGGGCAGGTGAAGCGGGTGCTGCAGTTTACATTGTGGCGCCTGGAGGCTCAGCGCCATTGGAGTAAAGACAACATATTTGCCGATGTGAAGTACCTGGCCAAGGCGATGAACCTGAAAATGGGTGATTTCATGTTTGCGGTGTTTGTGGCGATTGCCGGTACGCCCAATTCCTGGTCGGTAATGGACTCTATGGAACAGTTGGGGCCAGACATGACCCGTGCGCGCTTGCGCCATGGGTTGGGGGTTTTGGGTGGTTTTTCGAAGAAGGAAAGCAAAAAGGTAGAGAAAGAGTACGCTGCGTTGATTGCTGAATAATCAATCTGTTCAATCGGTAAGCGCTGTCTGTTTAATAATTAAACGCGAGTGGCAGGAATGTCGGCGGTTTTCGACACGCCTGAAAAAAGCGATAGAAAAGGGTTGACGGCTTAGGGGCCGATCCTTAATATACGCATCCGTTGGGGGCCATAGCTCAGATGGGAGAGCGCAACACTGGCAGTGTTGAGGTCGACGGTTCGATCCCGTCTGGCTCCACCAATTTTTTTCTAGTCCCCTTCGTCTAGCGGCCTAGGACTCCGCCCTTTCACGGCGGCAACAGGGGTTCGAACCCCCTAGGGGACGCCAATACGGCTTGCAGGTTTAGTCCACCGTCAAGCCATCAAAAAAACCACCTCCGGGTGGTTTTTTTGTGCCTGTAATGTAGGGTCAAGGAGACGGATTTGAAATCCGTCTCCTTCTGGCTCATCGCGACGCCAGCGCCCCTTTACCGACACCCTCATACGCCTTCACTCGAATCGAATCCTCAGGAAACTCCTGCTTCAGCTGATCCGCTATGTGCGCGGCAATCAGTTCCACCGTGGTGTCTGTGTTCATCATATATACGCGGCTTGCGGGCAGGGTTAGGGCAAATTTGCCTTGGTTGGCCTCGTATTCGAAGCAAATGTATTCGGCGCCATTGTCGTCCACAAAGCGGCGGCTGATGTCTTCTTCGGTGCCCACGTAGATGTCTTTCCAGAGCTTGGCCCAAAGGGCTTCCAGGGTTGTCTCCCGCTGTTCGTTGCGGTGAATGCAAATGGGCGAGCGATGGCCGTGGGCGATGCGCTGGCAGTTGCCCAGGTGTTTCTTAAGGCCGTGCACGTAATGGTAGTAAGGCCCTTCGAGCATTTCTTCGCGCAGGTGTACGTCTACGGATATCACGTTGTTTGGCAGTACGGCCTTCAGTTCGTGCTCCAGCAGGGTCGCAATAGCCGCTTTGGTAACGGTATCGCCGGCCAGCCAAAGCACGGCTTCATCCGGGCCAGTGTGGGCGATCTGTTCGCCGTTGGTGAGCGGCCACACAAAGTGCTGCGGTGTTTGGTCATTCCGCAGCAGTCCCGGGTGGCCTTTGGGCACCACTAAGCGATGGTCTACCTGGGCGTCGATTACCTGTTTGATCGCTCGTTTGACGTGTGAGAAATCGAACACCATGCCCTGTTCGTCCAGCTCGCCGCCCAGAACAATGTCGGCAATCCAGCTCTCACCCACCAGGCCGCGGGTTGCGTCCAGGTAGGCGAAGTCGATGACGGTGAGGTTGTCTACAAACAGGTGATTCATGGGACTTCCGCAGTGTTAGAGGGTGTTTTAGATAATGAGCTATTCGATCCAGTGCTACTGAAAAGTGTGCTTGATGATGTAGTGGGCGACGTGCTGAGAAACGCGTCGGTTGTGCTGTATTGATGCTCCCAAGCGTGCATGTATACGTCGGCTTCGTATTCATAGGGCGAGCGGAACGGCGACAGCACAAAATCAAAGATCAAAAAGAAACCGCCGACAGACGCCCAGGCGATCAACAGGGTGCTGAGGGTGTTGGCCTGAAGCTCCGGATTGCCGCCACTGAAGTCCTGCAACAGCGCAATCGCATCATTGGCCAGCACAACCGGATTAAATTGGGCCAGCACCAGCGGAATCCAGAAGGCAAAAAACACCGGAAAAAATCCGAATGACCACACTGCGTGCCGCAACAGATAAACCGCCATGGCTCGCCAGTAATGATGGCGCACAGCCGGCGTTTTGCGGATGCTTTTCAGGTAGCGCCTGCGTTCATCCCAGTAAGCGGCGACTTCACGGGCCGGAACCGGGTCGCCAGGTGCCTGGCGAGTGCTCAACGCCGGGGACGGTTTTGGTCCTTGTGAGTCTGCGAGGTTGCCGGAGGTATTTTCTATTGGGCTCATAGTGATAGTAATAACCTTGTTGCACCGGGTGTGCTGCATGATAACGGATAACCCGTGTTACGCTGTACCTTTGCGCTTGTTACATCGTATCTGTTTATAGCGTATCACCTTGCAGCAGTGCCAGCGTGTAACGATTTTACCGCGCAATCCATAATTAGTTCACTCTTGGTTTAACTCTCGATTCGTTTCTCGAGTCATCTATCGAATCAACAACAGGACAGTTTGAATGGCTGTAACATCTGACAACGCAATGCATCCGGCGTTTGAAAAAATTCGTTCCCACCACATCGGCACCCTGAATCTGGATGTTGAAGAATACCGCCATATAAAGACCGGCGCGCGCCACTTGCACATGGCCGCAGATAACGACGAAAACGTGTTCTTTGTGGCTTTGCGAACGTTTCCGATGGACTCATCCGGTGTGGCTCATATTCTGGAGCACACCGCACTGTGCGGCAGCGAACGTTATCCGGTACGCGATCCGTTCTTTATGATGATTCGCCGTTCGCTGAACACCTTTATGAATGCGTTCACCAGCAGCGACTGGACCGCGTACCCGTTTGCCAGCATGAACCGCAAGGATTTCGACAACTTGCTAGACGTGTATCTGGATTCGGTGTTTTTTTCCAAGCTGGACAAACTGGATTTTGCTCAGGAAGGCCACCGCCTGGAGTTCGATAAGCCGGAAGATCCGACCAGCGACCTGGTTTATCGCGGCGTGGTTTACAATGAGATGAAGGGCGCTATGAGCTCGGCCACGTCTCAACTGTGGCAGAGCTTGTCCAGCCATTTGTTTCCCACCACCACCTACCACTACAACAGCGGTGGCGAGCCGGATCACATTACCGATTTGTCCTATGACGACCTGTTGGCGTTCTACAAGCACCATTACCACCCCAGCAACGCGATTTTTGCGACCTACGGCAATATTCCGGCCGTTGAGCACCAAGAGCGCTTTGAAGAGCTGGTGCTCAAGCGCTTTGACAAGCTGGATGTAAAACTGCCGGTTTATGATGAAAAACGGATGTTTGCGCCGCTGCGGGTAGAGCAGGCTTATGCGGTGAACGAAGGTGAACCAACCCAGGCCAAAACCCACATTGTGATGGGCTGGCTGTTAGGCCGCAGTTTTGACCTGGAAGAAAACCTGGAAGGCCAGTTGTTGTCGTCGGTGCTACTGGACAACAGCGCGTCACCGCTGATGCGCGCTTTGGAAACCACCGAGCTGGGCCAGGCGCCGTCGCCTTTGTGCGGGCTGGAAGATTCCAACCGGGAAATGACCTTCGTGTGCGGCATAGAAGGCAGCGAGCCTGAGCAGCAACAAGCGCTTGAGCAGCTGATTGAAGACACCTTGAACAAGGTTGTTGAAGACGGCGTTAGCAGTGAACGATTGGAAGCGATTTTGCACCAGTTGGAGTTGCACCAGCGCGAAATTTCCGGCGATGGTTTCCCCTACGGTTTGCAGTTGATTATGTCCGCTATTTCACCAATGGTGCACGGCGGTGACCCGGTCGATCTGTTGGATCTGGAGCCGGTTCTGGCTCGTCTGCGGGAGAAAATTCAAGACCCGCAGTTTGTGCCAAACCTGATTCGTCGCAAGCTGCTGGACAATCCTCACCGGGTCACCTTGACCCTGCGCCCGGACGACAAGCTGGAAGGCCTGCGCACCGAGTCTATCCGTGCGGCTCTGGCACAGCGCAAAGCCAAGCTGAGCGACGAAGAAGCCGCACAGATCGTTGAGCGCGCCCAGGCCCTGGAAGAACGCCAAACCCGCAAAGACGACGATTCCATTCTGCCGAAGGTGGATTTGACCGATGTGCCCCTGCAGATGCCAGAGCCAGAAGGTCGTTTTGATGGCGACCTGTCGGCCACGGTCTATGCCCGCGGTACCAACGGATTGGTGTATCAACAAGTGGTATTGCCGCTGCCGCCGTTGGATGAAGAAGAGCTGGCGCTGATGCCTTATTACACCACGCTGATTTCAGAAGTGGGCTGTGGTGAGCTGGATTACCTGCAGATGCAGGACCGCATCTCCGCAGAGACCGGTGGCATTTCGGCCAGTTTTGTCAGCAAGGGCAAAATTGACGACGTGCAGGATATGTCCGGTTACCTGGTGTTCAGCGGCAAGGCTCTGGCGCGCAACAGTGATGCGTTGGCGCATTTGCTGAAAGACGTTTACAGCAACGCCCGTTTTGATGAAACCGGTCGCATTGCGGAAATTATTGCCCAGATTCGCGCCCGTCGCGAGCAAGCGGTGACCGGCAGTGGCCACGCGTTGGCCATGAGCGCTGCGGCTCAGGGCATGAGCCCGGGCGCCTGGTTGAGTTTTCGCCTGGGCGGGCTGGAAGCCATTCGTCGCACCAAATCATTGGATAAATCCCTGAAAGAGCCGGCTGAGCTGAAGGCGTTCTGCCAAAAGCTGGCGGATCTGCATCAGAAGGTTGGCAAGCAAAGCCGCCAGTTCCTGCTGATTGGCGAAGACGAGCAGCTGCAGCCAATGCTGGACGATGTGAAAGGCCTGTGGCAAAACGCGGAGTCTGCGCCAGACAGCGCGTGGCTCATGGAGCCGGTGAATTACACCACCCATGAAGCCTGGCTGACCTCAACCCAGGTGAACTTCTGCGCTAAGGCCTATCCCACGGTGGCGGTTGATCACCTGGATGCGGCCGCGTTGACGGTGCTGGGCGGGTTCCTGCGTAACGGTTATTTGCACCGTGCCATCCGCGAGAAAGGCGGTGCTTATGGTGGCGGAGCAGCGCAGGACAGCGTGAACGGCACGTTCAAGTTCTTCTCCTACCGCGATCCGCGCCTGGCCGATACCCTGGCGGATTTTGACAAGTCTCTGGAATGGTTGGTGGAAGCCGATCACAGCCATCAAGATTTGGAAGAGTCTATTCTGGGCGTAATCGGCCAGCTGGACAAACCCCACTCACCGGCCGGCGCCGCGCGCCACGCGTTTCACAGTACTTTGTTTGGCCGCAGCGCCGAGCAGCGTGGGCGCTTCCGTGAGCGGGTTCTTGCCACCACGATTGACGATCTGAAACGGGTGGCTGCAGATTGGCTGGCGCCAGAAAAAGCCAGCACCGCGGTGGTCACCAGCGCCGACAATCGCGCGCTGGTGACTCAGTTGGGTCTGGCTATTCAGGAGCTGTAAGGCGGGCTGTCGCAAACAAGCAACCGGGTTCAGCGATTTCGTTTGAGCCCGGTTGAGACCATAATGCGGGTTGATATTTCTTCTACCGAGTAAGCCGTGGTGTTCAAAAATGGCACGCGCTCGCGGCGATATATCAGCTCTATCTCTTCAATTTCATGCATGCATTGGTTGCGAGACGCGTAGCGGGAATTTGGCTTGCGTTCGTTGCGAATGGTGGCCAGCCGTTCTGGCTCGATGGTCAGACCAAACACTTTCTGTTTGTGGGGCCGCAGTGCTTTTGGCAGTTGCTGGTCGGTCAGGTCTTCTTCGGTGATCGGGTAATTGGCGGCTTTCACACCGTATTGCAGAGCAAGATACAGGCACGTGGGTGTTTTACCGCTGCGGGATGCGCCCACCAGAATCAGGTCGGCTTCGTCGTAATGGCGAATGCGCGCGCCGTCGTCGTTGTCCAAGGCAAAATTCACTGCGTCTATACGGCGCTCGTAGTTGTCGCCGTTCACAATGGAGTGTGATTTGCCCACGGTGTAGGACGATGCAGACTGCAGTTCCTGTTCCAGCGGGTTTAAAAACGTTCCGAATATATCCACCATAAAGCCGTTTGCGGTAGACACAATTTTACGGATATCGCTGTTCACAATGGTGTCAAACACCAACGGCCGGGCGTCGTCGTTTTCAGCGGCAAGGTCGATGCGTTCGACAATTTCGTGGGCTTTGCGCTCATCGTCAATGTAAGGAACGGTGACGCGTTCAAAGTCGATTTTCTCGAACTGAGCCAGCAGCGCGTGTCCTAGCCCTTCGGCAGTCAGGCCTGTTCCATCTGACAGAAAGAATGCGGTGCGTTTCATGTTGGAGCGGTTCCCTAGGTAATTGTCACAATTTCCAGTATTATACATTTCAAATTTAACGCATCACATTGAATGCCCCACATTCGACGCTCCGCAAAACTGACTCAAGGGAGATGCATTTTGCACGATTACATCATTTGGTTTGAACACCTAGGAATGTCTGATGTGGACCGGGTAGGCGGCAAGAACGCTTCCCTCGGCGAAATGATCAGCAATCTCGCCAATGCGGGCGTGACTGTGCCGGGTGGGTTCGCGACGACCTCTCATGCCTATCGTGAGTTTCTGGCGGCCGATGGCCTGAAAGACAAAATTGATGAAACCCTGGACGCGCTCGACGTTAGCGACGTTAACGAACTGGCTCGCGTTGGCGCGAAGATCCGCCAGTGGGTGATTAATACGCCTTTCCCCGCCGCGCTGGATAACGCTTTGGCAGAAGCTTATGCCCGGCTACAGAACGGCAACCTTAAAATGGCGGTTGCGGTGCGCTCTTCCGCCACCGCAGAAGACCTACCAGACGCCTCTTTTGCGGGCCAGCAGGAAACCTTCCTGAACGTAGTGGGTCTGGATAAGATTCGCACGTCGGTGAAAGAAGTGTTTGCGTCTTTGTTCAACGACCGCGCGATTTCCTACCGTGTTCACCATGGCTTCGACCACAAGCTGGTTGCCCTGTCGGCAGGCATTCAGAAAATGGTGCGCAGTGAGACCGCTGCAAGCGGCGTTATGTTTACTCTGGACACCGAATCCGGTTTCCGCGGCGTGGTGTTCATCACCGGCTCTTATGGGCTGGGCGAAACCGTGGTGCAGGGCGCAGTGAACCCCGACGAATTTTACGTGCACAAGGCCACGCTGACCGCGGGCCGCCCTGCGGTGCTGCGCCGCAATTTGGGCAGCAAGGCCATCAAGATGGTTTATCACACGAACCCGACCGAGGGAGAGTTTGTGGAAACCGTGAAGGTGGATGCCGCCGAACGTGGCCGCTTCTGCATTACCGATGCGGAAGTGGAAGAGCTGGCCAAGCAGGCGATGATTATTGAACAGCATTATCAGCGCCCGATGGACATCGAGTGGGCCAAAGACGGCGACGACGGCCGGATTTACATTGTGCAAGCGCGCCCGGAAACCGTAAAAAGCCGCGCTTCGGCCAACGTGATGGAGCGCTATCTGCTGAAAGAGACCGGCAAGGTGCTGGTGGAAGGCCGCAGCATTGGCCACAAGATTGGTGCCGGCCCGGTGAAAATCATCACCAGCATTCATGAAATGGACAAGGTGCAAGACGGCGATGTACTGGTTACCGATATGACCGACCCGGATTGGGAACCGGTGATGAAGCGTGCTTCCGCCATAGTCACCGATCGCGGTGGCCGTACCTGTCACGCGGCCATCATTGCCCGTGAATTGGGTATTCCTGCGGTGGTTGGCTGTGGCGATGCCACCGAGTTGCTGAGCAACGGCCAAGAGGTGACGGTGTCCTGCGCTGAAGGCGACACCGGGTTTATTTATCAGGGCGCGCTGGACTTTGAACTGCGTGAAAACACCATAGAATCCATGCCCAATATTCCGTTCAAGATTATGATGAACGTGGGCAACCCGGACCGCGCCTTTGATTTCCAGGCGTTGCCCAACGAAGGCGTTGGCCTCGCCCGTCTGGAATTTATCATCAACCGGATGATCGGCGTCCACCCCAAAGCGCTGTTGAACTACGACACTTTGCCGCGGGACGTTCAGCAGACGGTTGACAAGCGTATTTCCGGTTACTCTTCGCCGGTGGATTTTTACGTTGATAAGCTGGTGGAGGGTATTGCGACCCTGGCAGGCGCGTTTGCACCGAAGAAAGTGATTGTGCGCATGTCAGACTTTAAGTCTAACGAGTACGCCAACCTGATTGGCGGCGCGCTTTACGAGCCGGACGAAGAAAACCCGATGTTGGGGTTTCGCGGTGCCTCGCGCTACATCTCTGAAACCTTTCGCGACTGTTTCGAGCTGGAATGCCGTGCCATGAAGCGGGTGCGTAACGACATGGGCTTCACCAACGTAGAGGTGATGATTCCGTTTGTACGCACCGTAGGCGAAGCGGCGCAGGTTATGGATTTGCTGGCGGAGAACGGTCTGAAGCGGGGCGAGAATGGCCTGCGGGTGATCATGATGTGTGAGCTGCCCAGTAATGCTCTGCTGGCGGATCAGTTCCTTGAGCACTTCGACGGCTTTTCTATCGGCTCTAACGACCTTACCCAGCTTACTTTGGGCCTGGACCGGGATTCCGGAATTATCGCTCACTTGTTTGATGAGCGTAACGACGCGGTAAAAGTGCTCTTGTCGAGCGCCATTCAGGCTTGCCGGAAGGCCGGTAAGTACATTGGTATTTGTGGGCAGGGCCCGTCTGACCATCCGGATTTTGCCAAGTGGCTGATGGAGCAGGGCATCGACAGTGTGTCTTTAAACCCGGATTCGGTGTTGGATACCTGGTTCTTTTTAGCAGATCAGAAACCAGACTGATGAGCAGACGCCGCCTGCATCGCATTCATTGCACCCGCAATCGATGCCGGCGGCGTGTCTGGTTTTATCACGATACGTTAGAGCAGACCCCCAGTGGCAAAAGGAGTGACCAAATCGTGTCCGAGAAAGTGTCTGACGTCGGCCCCGTGGCCGCTGCAACCGTCATAGCCGTTATAACTCCCGATCTGTGCGACACATTTCCTGAAGTACAGGTGGTTGAACCGGGATTTCGCAACTTTGGCGCCATCGACAACTTTGGCGGTGAGATTGTTACCGTGAAGTGTTTTGAAGATAACTCGGTGGTGAAGCAGCAGGTAGACTTACCGGGCTTTGGCCGGGTAATGGTCGTTGACGGCGGCGGGTCAAAGCGTAACGCGCTGCTGGGGGATATGCTGGCGCAAAAAGCGGCCAGTAACGGTTGGGCCGGGCTGATTATTTATGGCTCTATCCGTGACGCCGACGTGATCGCCAAAATCGCTCTTGGCGTGCAAGCTTTGGGCACCCACCCGCGCAAAACTGAAAAGCATGATGTTGGCAATCTGAACATTGCCGTGACTTTTGGTGGCGTTACCTTCTATCCGGGGCATTTTGTGTACGCCGATAACAACGGCATCATTGTGTCAGAAAAAGCGCTGCTCTGATTGGCAAACTAAAAACAAGGGCCAGATTTGAAATCTGTCCCTTGTTTTTTGGTCCCGTGTGTTGCTGATCAGCCACCTCGGCAATGTTCATACCCAACAAGAAACCATCACCTGCGTTCGATGAAAATGACGCTTTTCTGAATATTTCCTCATAGCAGTCAGGCCCAATTGTCGCTTTTACGGGTGGGTTTCAGCATTGGTATCAGCAGTGCCAACAACACACCTCCTAGCACCAAGCCGGCGCTGAGCAGCATGAAGTCTGATTCTTTACCGGTTTCCATGCGCTCGTTTTCAGCAGTCAGTACTTCCAGTTCATTACGGATTTTTTGATTTTCTTCCAGCAACTCGCCGTTGCGGCGTTCAAGATTAATCGAGTTGGCGGCAATATCTTTGATACGTGTGAGTTCAGCCATAAGTTCGGACGAGCGGTCAGCCAGGCTGCTTTTAGAGCTTTGCAGCCTGTTGCGTTCACCGGTTACGTTTGCCAGTACGTCCTGCATCTGGCGTACTTCCGCCTGTGCGGTGTTCAGGTTCTGACGCGCCTTCTCAAGCTGTGTTGCGGCAACCGGTGTCGAACTCAGATACTGGCTGGACACCCAGCCCTCTGCGCCTTTGGTGGTGCGTACTTTGCTGTAGCCATTTTGGTCGGACTCCAGCAGTTCCATCGCGGTGCCACTGGGCACAGCGTTTTCAATGATCCGGAACTGGCTGCCTGCGCCAGAGCGTACCGGCAGGTAGATTTTGTCGTCTACCCACACCGTTCTGGCTTGGGCCGCAGCAATGGACGAGAACACAAAAACGAGGACAATAAGCAGACGAAAAGGGGTCACTGGGCGGGGTTCCTGAAAGTTTTGTTTGAACAAAAAATGGATCAGAATGTAATTTTGGCACACTGAATTTGTCGATCAAGCGCGTATTCATTACCAAACGCTCATAGCGACTTTTGCCCGACATTTATTGCACAGCACTAGGGCAATACCCGTTTGAACGGCTTGACCTTTACCTGCTGGTAAACCCCAGCGTCGACGTAAGGGTCTGCGTCTGCCCAGCTTTGCGCGTGTTCCTGTGATTCAAACTCGGCTATCACCAAGCTGCCACTGAAGCCGGCATTGCCTGGGTCATCGGTGTCTATGGCTGGGTGCGGGCCAGCGACCAGCAGGCGGCCTTCACTGGCCAGTGCCTGCAAACGCTCAAGGTGAGCCGGGCGGACGCTTTGGCGAAGTGCCAGGCTGTCTTTGATGTCTTCACTGATAATGGCGTAGTACATAAGGGAGCGCTCTTCGTTGAAATTCAGCGTTTAAGTTCGGTGGTATCGGTGGCGGCTGCTATAGTGAATCGCTTTTCGTTTTTTACCCTTCCCCGTAATCAGGAATGTTTGTAACCACTATGCAGCAACAGCCAACCCAGCAACATGACGCGACTATACCGCAACAATCACCGCTATGCATCGACCTGCATTGCCACAGTACTGCCTCAGACGGCGCTCTAAGCCCCGCTGATTTGCTGGCCCGGGCGCATCAGAAGGGCGTTAGCCATCTGGCGTTAACCGACCACGATACCCTTAACGGCTTGGGACCGGCGCGTATTGCCGCTCAGGATTACAATATCAAGTTGATTTCCGGCGTCGAACTGTCTTGCGTCTGGAGAAGTCATACCATTCACATTGTAGGCTTGGACTTTGCCGAAGAGGACCCGCAGTTGCTGGCGCGATTGCAGCAGCAAAACGCCAATCGCCACGCCCGTGCCGGCGTGATTGTAGAGCGTCTGGCCAGGTTGGAGGTTGATAATCTGCTAGAACACGCGACCAAACACGCCGGTGGCGATGTGCCGGGGCGCCCACATTTTGCCCAGGCGTTGGTGGATGCCGGTGTGGTAAAGAACATCGCACAGGCTTTTAAGCGCCACCTGGGTGCCGGCAAGCCGGGCGACGTAAAAGCGTATTGGCCGGAGTTGGAAGAAGTGGTGCGCTGGGTCAACGACGCTGGCGGTATAGCGGTGCTGGCGCACCCGCGTAAGTACGACTTGAGCGCGACCAAACTGCGGGCTCTGGTGGCAGATTTTCGCCGTGCATCTGGCCGCGGCATAGAGGTGTGCAGTCCGGGCCAAGCGGCGTCTGATGTGAACTTTCTGGCGCAGCTTTGCCAAAGCGAGGGATTGTGGGCGTCTCAGGGCAGTGACTTCCATACGCCTAAGGCGCCTTGGGCAGAGCTGGGGCGGATACAGAAAATGCCAGAAGGGCTCTCACCCGTCTGGCATCATTTCAACTCACCCATCGGGCTTTGATTCTGGCCGATTAGCGCGCCCAATCAGTCCGGTGCGTGGAACAGCAAGTACAGGTCGGTGAGCGAGTCGGGAATCGCTTCTGCCATCTGTGTCGACAGGTCTTCGCTGTCGCGCACGTTTTGGAAGTCTTCGTCTTCGAACAAGCCTGACAGCGCCAGCATGGGCAGAACCAAATCGCCCACTTCTTCTTCGCTGGCGGCTTCCATCCAGGCGTCTTCCCGCTCCATAAAAGTTTCAATGAACCCAGCGCACCAGTTTTCCAGTGCGTTCATGGGGCTATCGTCTTCGGGCTCGGGCAGTTCCAGGGCCAAGCCCATGTCCAACTGGCTGGCCATGGCACCGCTCAGTTTCTGCACACAGCGGCTGAACACGTTTGGCACTTTGCCACCAGGAAGGGCGTCAACGCCTGTGGCCAGCAGAAACAACTCGTCTATCGAGAAGTCTACCGGCCCTACAACGCTGGCACACACCAAACCGTGGAAGCCGAAGAAGTCTACGGCGTCTTCACCCCAGGGCTCCGCAAACAGAATTTCTTCCAGGGCTTCAATGTCAACGTTGTCCAGCATAGCTACTCGCTCCCGCCGTTTTCAGCAGCGTCCGCTGCACGTTGGCGCTTGCGTACTTCGCGCGGGTCGTTGTAAGCCCGGTCTGGTGCCACTGGAGCTATCGGTACTATTGGTGCTACCGGTACTATTGGCGCTACCGGAGCTTCGGGCGCTGTGTCGGCTGCCTGTATTGCTGGTTGTTCTGCCACAGCGTCGGCTTCAGCTGCGTCGCTGTCGCTGGCGTCAGTGTTTGTCGGCTGCACCTCTTGCTCATCAGCGGGTTCGGTTTTCGTCGCTTTGGTTTTGCGGGCAGGGGCGCGCTTGCGCGTTGGCTTGGTTGGTTTATCCGCGCTTTCATCCTCTGCGTCGGCTGGCGTAGCCTCAGCTGTGTGAGTCTCAGCCTCGACCGGTGTGCTACCTGCGTCTGGACTGTTTACCTCAGGTGCGTCGGCTTTTTCGGCCTTGGCTGCGGCCTTTCGGGTGCCGCCATCGTAGGCGTCTATCCGGGAAGGTGCGGCTTTGGCGGCAGAAACCTGTGCGCTTTCCTCGACTGCCTCAATAGGCGCTTCGGATACAGGCGCTTCGGATATAGGCGCTTCGGATACAGGTGCTTCGGATACAGGTGCTTCGGATACAGGCGCAGCGGGTGTGCTTACCTCTGGCTCTGGCGCTTTCTCAGCCGGTTTGGCTGCAACAGGCTGCTCGTGGGTTACTTCAGGCGACGCATCGGCCTGGTTTTGTACAACCTGCGATGCTGCTTGCTTGGCAGGCGTTGCAGCAACTGAGGGTTGTACCTGAGCATCTGCGGGTTTCTCAGCGGCCTTGGTTTTCGCTTTGGCGCGGTCTTCGGCGTCGCGGGTTTCCGGCTGCGTGTCTTGCTGATGAATGTCACTGCGAGCTGCCTTGCGCTCAGCCGGGTTTGACGCCGGTGTTTCCGCCGGTGAGCCATCACGGCCACGGCTGCGGCGAGGCTTGCCGCGGCGTTTTTCATCACCACCAGCTTTGCCTGCGGCTGCGGGGCTTTGCGCATCGTTCTGGTCGTTATAGCTTGGGCTTGGGCTTGAACTGCGGGGTTCTGCAGATTTTTGCTCTACAGCCGGCTTCTGAGCCGCCTGCTCAGCGTTTGGCTTATTGCCATCGCGGTTTGTATCACGACTCGAATCGCGATTGGAGCGGCCACGATTTTGGTTGTCGCGGCGACTATCGCGGCGCGTGTCGTTGCCGCTGCTTTGGGCGTTGCCGCTCTGTACATTATTGCTCTGGGCGCTGGTGCTCTGCGAATTATTGCTTTGGGCGCTGCTGCTTTGAGCATTGCTGCTCTGGGCGCTGCTACTTTGAGCATTGCTGCCTTGAGCACTGCTGCTCTGGCTGCCAGCGTTGGTTTTGTCGTCGCTGCGAGTTCGTCCGCGGTTGCTGCGGCTGCGGCTGTCGTCGGTACGATTGTTTCGGTTGTCGTCGCTGGGATTGCTGGATCCGGAGCTGGTGCGTTCGCCACGGTTGCGGCCGTCTTGCTGGTCGTCACGGGCGACGCGGGTTTTGCGACGGTCTTGGCGATCATTACGGCTCGGTGTGGGGCGCTGCTTGGAGCGGTCGTCGCCGCCTGCCTGCTTGGCGTTGCGGCTACTGCTGCGACCAGTAGCAGGCTGGCTTTCTTCTTTACCGTTGAAAAAGAGCGCAATTTTACGACCCAAACGGCTGAACATGCCTTCGTCACGGGTTTTCTCTACGGCGGCTTTAGCGGGTGTTGCTGCCGGTTTTGTTGCAGGCGCAGCGGAGCGCACAGATTTTACGGCGGCCTGTTCGCGCACGGGTTTTTCCTGCACGGTCACCTCAGCGACTTCCTCCTCGCGCTCACTGTATTCCTGGGCCACCTGATGGCTTGACACGTGCTCGGAACCGGTTTCGTCGTCGCGCATGCGGAGGATTTCAAAATGTGGGGTTTCCATTTGCGGAACCGGCACAATAACAATCGACACTTCCTGATTGGCTTCAATCGTTGCCAGCTGTTTGCGCTTTTCGTTCAGCAGGAAGGCCGCCACGGAGACCGGCACAATGGCTCGTACTTCGCCGGTTTTGTCTTTGGACGACTCTTCGTAAATCAGGCGCATGATGCTCAGCGCCAGGGATTCGATACCACGAATGGTGCCTTGGCCTTCACAGCGTGGGCAGACTTCGCTGCGGGTTTCACCCAGTGACGGACGCAAACGCTGGCGCGACATTTCCAGCAAGCCAAAACGAGAAATTTTGCCGACCTGAACACGGGCGCGGTCGATTTCCAAGGCCTCGCGCATTTTGTTTTCTACTTCGCGCTGGTTACGGGCCGGGGTCATATCGATGAAGTCGATAACAATCAAGCCGCCCATATCCCGCAGACGCAGCTGGCGGCCGATTTCTTCAGCGGCTTCCAGGTTGGTTTGCAGCGCTGTTTCTTCTATGTCGTGACCTTTCGTGGCCCGCGAGGAGTTGATGTCGATAGACACCAGCGCTTCGGTCGGGTCAATCACGATAGAGCCGCCAGACGGCAGCTTCACTTCACGCTGGAAGGCGGTTTCGATTTGGCCTTCAATCTGGTAACGGCTGAACAGCGGGATTTCGTCACTGTACAGTTTGATTTTGTTTTCAAAGGTAGGCATAACAGCGCGTACAAAATTCAACACGTCTTCGTGCACGGCGGCGGCGTCAATCAGCACTTCGCCGATGTCTTGGCGCAGGTAATCGCGCACGGCGCGGATAATCACGTTGCTTTCCTGATGAATCAGAAAAGGGGCTTTACGCTCGCCTGAAGCCTGGGTAATGGCTTCCCAGAACTGTACCAGGTAATCCAGGTCCCACTGCAGCTCTTCGCTGTTGCGGCCAATGCCTGCGGTGCGAACAATAATACCCATAGCTTTGGGTACCTGAACCTGGTTCATAGCTTCTTTAAGTTGGGCCCGTTCTTCGCCTTCAATTCGGCGAGAAATGCCACCGGCACGCGCATTGTTGGGCATCAGCACCAAGTAACGGCCAGCCAGCGAAATATAGGTGGTCAGCGCTGCACCTTTGTTGCCACGCTCTTCTTTGTCTACCTGAACAATCACTTCTTGGCCTTCGGCGATCACATCCTTGATGTTGACCTTGCCCTCGATCTGGCCGGGCGATTTTTTAAAGTATTCCTTGGAAATTTCTTTTAATGGCAGAAAGCCGTGACGATCAGCACCAAAATCCACAAAGGCGGCTTCCAGGCTAGGCTCCACACGGGTAATTTTACCTTTGTAGATATTGGCCTTTTTTTGCTCGCGTGAGCTGGATTCAATGTCGAGGTCAAACAGACGCTGGCCGTCAACCAGGGCGACGCGCAACTCTTCGGGATGAGCTGCATTTATGAGCATTCTTTTCATGGAAAGGATGAATTCCTGTCGTGTGATTTAAACAGAAAACCATCGAGAAAGGCATTGGCGAAGTGGAGGCTGCCAGACGAATCAAGTCCTTAAGGGGCTCAACTCTATTTATTCTAGATCACCGCCGACGATTCTGATGCCCGTAGGCAGAAAAGAATCGGTTCCGGCGATTGTCTGTAGGCGCACGTTATCCGTTTCCAGGTTCACACAAGTGCTTGGTCTTACGTCGTATTCGTAAACTGGACGGCCTGGCCTTGCGTGGCAATGAATCTTCGTTATGTCGTCCCCGACGGTGTTCCGCAAGGTTTGTTTCGGCTTCCGTGCCAGCTAGCAGCCAATGTTGGTTCTGCACTGGGGTGTGGGGAGTCTTTCGTCGCCGAGGCTGTAACAATTGAGAGCCCGGCATTGCCACTGCACTTCAAACTTGAGAGCTGCCTTATTTCAAGCTTGTAAGCCACGGCAATTCAAACTCACAAGTAGTGTCGGTATACTGCAACCGCTCCGGCTTCTGACTGGAACCTGTCAGGCCGTAAACAAACGGCATAGCACACCGGAATATAGCAGTATTCCTTGGTCTAAGCAATGCTGCCCGCTTCATTTTAAAGGAATTTCATGTCGCAAAAAAACCCGTCTGCGGAAACCCAACGTCCGGCCGTGGTGTGGGTAACTGTAGATGAAGACAATGACGGCCAACGTCTGGACAATTTCCTGATGGCGCAACTGCGAGGTGTTCCCAAAAGTATCATCTACCGCATTGTTCGCAAAGGCGAAGTTCGAATTAATAAGGGTCGCGTCAAGCCCGACACCCGGGTAAAAATCGGCGATCAGGTGCGCATCCCTCCGGTGGTGCGTAAAGAAAAGGTGCCCCAGGCCGCGCCTGGTGACAGGGTGCAGGCGCTGATAGAGGCGGCTGTGGTGTTTGAGAACGAACAGCTGCTGGTGGTGAGTAAACCGTCCGGCATTGCAGTTCATGGCGGCAGTGGTTTGAGCTTTGGGCTGATTGAGGTACTGCGGGCCGGGCGACCGCAGGCGCGATTTCTGGAATTGGTGCACAGGCTTGACCGGGATACCTCGGGATTGGTGATGGTGGCGAAGAAGCGCTCGGCGCTGCGTTACCTGCAAGATGAACTGCGGCACAGGCACATTCGTAAGCACTACCACGCCCTTGTATCTGGTGATTGGCCGGCAGGGACGGGCAAAGTGGCCCAGCCGTTGCTGCGTTATGAAATGCCCAACGGCGAACGTCGGGTAAGGGTGGACCGTTCCGGCAAAGAATCGCTGACGTTGTTTCGCTGCTTGGAGCGCTACGACGGTTATAGCCTGGTGGAGGCGTCACCGGTCACCGGCCGCACTCATCAAATTCGGGTGCACGCCGCCTTTGCCGGCCATCCTATTGCCGGTGACGACAAATATATGGACGATGCCAGTCTGAAGGCGTTTCGCGCATTGGGTGGCTCGCGTCTAATGCTGCACGCACGGGCGTTGGAGTTGAGCTTACCGCCCGACAGCGACGGCCAAAGCTCTGCGCTGACGCTAAAAGCACCTTATGACAACGCCTTCGCGGCGGCCTTACAAAAACTTGCAGCCCGCACAGGACGCAATTGATGAACGTAAAAGTAGTTATTTTCGACTGGGACGGGACCTTGGTGGACTCGGTAGAGCACATTGCCGAGAGCCTGCACCTGGCCTCGACCGCCTTGGGCTTCCCGGCTTTGGAGCGCGAGTCTTATCGGGACATTATCGGGCTGGGCATTGAAGAGGCACTGCAAAAGCTGTACCCCGGCATTAGCGCTGCAGACATCGCGGGTATGCGTGAGGGCTATCGCGAGTATTTTTTCAAAAAAACCACAACCCCGCAAAATGTGTTTGCCGGTATTGCCGATACCCTGGCGGATTTGCGCGGCGCCGGGCGACACTGTGCCGTAGCCACCGGTAAGAATCGGAGCGGGCTGGATTTTGCGCTCAGCTCCAGCGGTTTGGGCCCGCATTTTGGCATTACCCAGTGCGCTGATGAAACCCGCTCAAAGCCAGATCCGGCGATGTTGGCGCGGATTTTGGAATTTTATGGTGTCAAGCCTGAACAGGCGGTGATGATTGGCGATACTCGCTACGATCTGGACATGGCGCAACGCATCGGCATGCCATCCATCGGCGTGGAATGGGGGGTGCACAGGCGTGACGTGCTGGACCAGTATGCGCCCTACGCCATTGTTGAAACGGTCACAGATTTGCGTCAAGTTTTGGGCTTGTAAAAACAAGGCAGCCACCATAGAGGATATACAATGAGCGAATGGGATTCAGGCAAAAACGACGGCAAGCCAGGCTGGAATGATCAGCCAGCGGCAGTAGCCGACGCAAGCGAAGGAAAGCAAAGCCGCCAGGACCGCAAACTGATCGATAAACTGGTTATGTCGATGCAGGTAGAGCAGCGCCGAAGTCGGCGCTGGGGCATCTTTTTCAAGTTCTTGACGTTTGCGTATTTGTTCGGAATAGTATTGCTGTTCAAATTTCCGCTGGGGCAAGGGCTTGAAAGTGCGACCGGTAGCATGCACACCGCGGTAATAGGCGTCGATGGGCCCATTGCCGCCGATGAGTTGGCCAGCGCTGATAACCTTGTCAGCTCGTTGCGCGCGGCGTTTGAAGAGCCTGACGCCGCCGCGGTGATTTTGCGCATCAACAGCCCGGGTGGCAGCCCGGTACAATCTGGATACGTGTATGACGAAATCAAGCGTCTGCGGGCTGAATATTCCGATAAGAAAGTGTACGCGGTCATTTCTGACATCGGCGCCTCGGGCGCTTACTACATTGCGTCCGCAGCCGATGAAATATACGCCAATCGAGCCAGCCTGGTAGGTTCCATTGGAGTGGTTGCCGGCGGGTTTGGTTTTACCGAAGTGATGGGAAAACTGGGGGTAGAGCGCAGGCTGTACACCGCTGGCGAGAGTAAGGGTTTTTTAGACCCGTTTTCAGCCGAAAAGCCAGAAGAAGTGGCGTTCTGGCAAAGCGTCCTGGAAAACACGCACGGGCAGTTTATTGCGGCCGTGCAGCAAGGCCGGGGTGATCGCCTGGCAGACGACCCAAGAGTGTTCAGCGGCCTGATCTGGAGCGGCGAGCAGGCGCTGGAACTTGGGTTGATTGATGGTCTTGGCAGCGCCTCCTACGTGGCACGGCAAATTGTCGGCCATGAGAATCTGGTTGATTACAGTCGCGCGCGCTCGCCGCTTCGGAACCTGATAGACCAGCTTGGTGTTTCGGTGGGGCACGGTGTGGCGCAATACGTCAGTGAGCAGCGCTTGGAATTGCGGTAGAGAATTGCGCTAGCGAGCGTCTTTCAGCAGCGGGTTGCAATGCCAGTTAATGAGCATTCGGTTGAGAGCAATCAGGGGTAAACCAATCAGCGCGTTTGGATCTTGCCCCTGCAGGCTGTCGAACAAAGTGATTCCGAGACCTTCCATCATAAAGGCGCCGGCGCACTGGTAGGGCTGCTCGCGCTGCAAATAAGCTTCTATTTCCACCAGGCTCAGGGTGCGAAACTGCACGTCGAATGGCTCACAGTGCTGCTGGCTGGCACCGTTAGAGCTGTCTAATAAATACAGGCTGGTATAGAAAGACACCCGTTGCCCGCTGCTGCGGATGAGCTGGCTCACGGCATTGCTGTGTGTTTCGGGTTTGCCAAGGCGTTCGCCATTGGCCAGGCAGGCGACCTGGTCCGAGCCGATAATCCAGTGTTGCGGGTATTGTTCAGCCAGCGCTTCGGCTTTTTGCCGGGCCAAGCGCAGAGCCAGTTCTTGCGGTGCTTCGCCGCTGGCCGGGCTTTCATCAATATTCGGGCTGGCACAGTTGAAATCCAGGCCCAGGCGCCGAAGCAGCTCGCGCCGCCAAGGTGAAGACGACGCCAGCATCAGGGTGGGCGCAGTGTCATTATCGGTGTGTTTGGCGTGGTCGCTGCGGGGCAAAAATGCGTCTGCCATGGTGTATCCTCGCTGGATTATCGGTAAAACCCGGCCAAAAGCCGATGAAGTCTTTGACACGGAGCCATGTCGCCCCTAAGATTGCGCGCCTATGCCAAATACGATAAATCCCAAGTTACCCAAATCCGTTGATCCATACAAGCTGGCGGAACAGCATACAGTTCTGGAAGGCGAAGTGCCTACTGGTGCTTTGTCTCGTTTTCGCGACGACGTTATGGGTCTGGATGACAACGCCGTTTGCAGCGTCCGTTTGTCTTTTCGGATGGATCCTGAACGTCGCCGTGTTGTAAGTGGAGAGCTGGCGGCTCCGGTACAGCTGCAGTGTCAGCGTTGCATGGGGTCAATGCAGGTAATATTGCGTTCACACTTTGAGTTAGGGCTAGTGACCAATGATGAGCAGGCGCAACGACTACCGCAGAACCTTGAACCGTTTTTGACAGACGACTTCAATGCGAACCTTTGGGTTATGGTTGAAGACGAGCTGTTGTTGGTGCTGCCGCCGTTCCCGCTTCATGAACGCGATGAGTGCCCAGCGCGGGAAGACCTTGAAGCCTTAGAGCCCGGAAGCAGTGCAGAAAAGCCGGTCGGGAAATCCGCCGAGAATCCGTTCAGTGTGCTGGCGGGTCTTAAGAATACGAAGCACTGAAAGCCCTTTTTAAACTGCGTTTTCGAACTGTTGTTGCAAAGTCAGTTTTCAGTGCACGTCATTTTCATTAATAACCACACGCATGACTTGCAGCGTTTTAGCTCAGGATTGCGTTTACAGGTCAGGAGTTGAACCATGGCTGTACAGAAGAGTCGTAAAACCCGTTCCAGGCGCGGTATGCGTCGTTCACACGACGCGCTGAGTGCCACCGCGCTGTCCACCGACGTCACTACGGGCGAAGTGCATCGCCGTCACCACGTGTCGCCTGACGGCTTCTATCGTGGCAAGCAGGTCATTGAAGCGCGCGACGAGTAATTCCGTTACGGAATGGCTTTGATCCATGCCCGAAACACACACAGTGAAGCCTGTCACAATCGCGATTGATGCCATGAGCGGCGATCGTGGGCCTGCGGTGACTGTTTCGGCGGCGGTTCAGGCAGTGTACGAAAACAGAGCCTTGAGCGTCATTCTGGTAGGAATCCAGAGCGAGCTCAAGGCTTTGTTGTTAAAGACCGCGCCACAGGGTCACAGCCGCATCCGTATTGAGGAAGCGGCCGACGTGGTGCGGATGAATGACCGCCCATCGTTCGCCTTGCGCCATAAACAAAACTCGTCGATGGCGGTTGCTGTGCGCCTGGTTGCTGAGGGCAAAGCCGGCGGTTGTGTTAGTGCCGGCAACACCGGCGCTCTGATGGGTTTCGGGCGCAGTATTATGGGCACGTATCCGGGTATCGAGCGCCCCGCGATCGCCAAACTTATACCGTCGTTAAGGGGTTGTTGCCACGTGCTGGACCTGGGCGCCAACGTGAGCGCCAGCGCTGAAAATCTTTACCAGTACGCGCTTATGGGGTCTTTGTTGGCCACCGCTGTAACCGATAAGTCTGTACCCCGTGTGGCGCTTTTGAACGTGGGTGAAGAAGAGACCAAAGGCAATGAACAGGTGCGCCTTGCATCCCACTTGCTGGCTCAGAGCGATACCATTAACTACATCGGCTACGTGGAGGGCGGTGACCTGTTTCGCAATATTGCCGATGTCGTAGTGTGCGACGGCTTTGTGGGTAATATCGCTCTGAAGACCGGCGAAGGTGTTGCCGGGCTGTTGACTGAGCTGTTGGAGCGGGCCTTTACGCGCTCGCTGTATGGACGTTTTGTGGGCTTGCTGGCCAAGCCGCTGCTGCGGAAACTGCTGCGGCTAATTGACCCGCCGCGTCACAACGGAGCCAGCTTTCTTGGCCTGCAGGGGGTGGTGGTTAAAAGCCACGGTAACGCCAATGAGCGTGCTGTGCTGGCAGCGGTTCGCTTGGCAGTGCGTGAGGTTGAATGTGAGGTACCCCGGCGCATTAACGAGCGGCTTGATGAAATCCTGTTATGATCAGGGTGCGGTACCTGTGCGGGTATGCACTATTGGCTAACTTCCGCAAACCTTTACAGACGATAAGATTTACCCTATGAAATCAGCTTTTGTTTTCCCCGGTCAGGGTTCTCAGTCTATTGGCATGTTGTCTGCAGTCGCCGAGACCTGGCCCATTATTAACAAAACCTTTGACGATGCGTCTAACGTGTTGGGTTATGACCTGTGGCATCTGTGCCTGAAGGGCCCGGTTGAAGAGCTGAATCAGACCATGATTACCCAACCCGCATTACTCACCGCGAGCGTGGCTCTGTGGCGCCAGTGGTGCGTACAAGGCGGTGTTTTGCCGGACTTTTTCGCCGGCCACAGTCTGGGTGAATACAGCGCACTGGTCGCAGCCGAGAGTCTGGATTTTGTCGAAGCGGTGAAATTGGTGCGGCTGCGCGGCGAACTTATGCAAGAAGCGGTGCCCGTCGGTGAAGGTAAAATGGCCGCTATTCTTGGTCTGGAACCCGCCGACGTGATTGCGGCCTGTGCCAGTGCGGCTCAAGGATGTGTGGTATCGGCGGTGAATTTTAACGCTCCGGGCCAGGTGGTGATTGCCGGTAATGCCGCCGCTGTCGATCGTGCGATTGAAGCCTGTAAAGAGAAAGGTGCGCGCAAGGCGATGGTGCTTCCGGTCAGTGTGCCATCACATTGCGCACTAATGAAAGGCGCGGCTGAAGAGCTGGCAGACGCTTTAGACGCCGTAAGGTTCAGCGACGCCCGTGTACCCGTTATACAAAATGTTAACGCCGCGGCCGAGACAGATTCCGCCGAGCTTAAGTCAAACCTTTTGCAACAGCTGTATTCGCCAGTGCTGTGGACCGACTCGGTGCGCACTCTGGTTGATAATGGCGTCGAAGTGGCCGTTGAATGCGGTAGCGGAAAAGTTCTGGCAGGGCTGATCAAACGTATAAATCGCGGTTTGGCGGTGTACTCTATTGAAGACGAAGCCAATTTGAAAAGAGCATTGGCTGCGTTTCCTAAAGCCTGAAAACAGGCTGAATCTGTTGATTATTCAACCACAAATTCGCACTGAATAAGGAAGCGTTGTATGTCTCTGGAAGGCAAAGTTGCACTGGTTACCGGTGCTACCCGGGGAATTGGTAAAGCCGTGGCCCGGGCTTTGGCAGAGCAGGGTGCCGAAGTGATTGGTACCGCCACCAGCGCCGCAGGTGCTGAATCGATCAGCGCTGAACTGCAGGCCGGTGGCTTTAAAGGCTACGGTCTGGTGATGAACGTTGCCGACCCGAAGAGCATTGAAAACGGCCTGAAAACGATCACCGAAAGATCTGGCGCTCCGCTGATTCTGGTCAATAACGCCGGTATTACCCGTGATAATCTGCTACTCCGCCTAAAAGATGATGACTGGGCTGACGTGCTGGAAACCAACCTGACCAGCGTGTATCGCACCAGTAAAGCGGTACTGCGCGGTATGGCAAAAGCGCGCTGGGGCCGGGTGATTAATATCAGTTCGGTCGTTGCCAGCATGGGCAACGCCGGCCAAAGTAACTATTGCGCGGCCAAGGCCGGCGCTGAGGGGTTTACTAGAAGTCTGGCAAAAGAAATGTCTGCCCGTGGAATTACGGCCAACTGTGTGGCCCCTGGGTTTATTGATACTGATATGACCCGTAAACTGGACGACAGTCAACGTGACGCTATGCTGAATGTTATTCCTGCGGGTCGTTTGGGTGAGCCGGAAGAAGTCGCGGCAGTTGTCGCGTTTCTGGCATCGAATGCAGCTGCCTATGTGACGGGTGAAACCATTCACGTAAACGGCGGTATGTACATGGGTTAAGCCCGCATGCGGGCATGTGCGGTAAACCCTTGGCGCACAGTTAGTTATCAACAGCCGCTGCTTGTTTGCAGTTAGGCTTTACACTAAACTGGCAGCAATTGGTTGCTTGATTGACACACAAAGTGAGGACATTATGAGTACAGTTGAAGAGCGCGTTAAGAAGATTGTTTGTGAGCAGTTGGGCGTTAAAGAGTCCGAGGTTCAAAACTCATCTTCTTTTGTTGAAGATTTGGGTGCTGACTCACTGGACACCGTTGAGCTGGTTATGGCGTTGGAAGAGGAATTCGAAACTGAAATTCCTGACGAAGAAGCCGAAAAACTGGCCAGCGTTCAGAATGCCATCGACTACATCGTATCGCACACCTAATACGCTGATGTCCGGTAGGCAATAAGAAAGCCGCCCTTGTTGATTCAAGGTGCGGTTTTTTTGTTGGCAAAAATCGGTTCGAAAGCGGAAACGAAAAAAGAGAAGTAATCGAAAATGGGAGCGGGCAAGCGGTGAATGTTGTATGGGCGGAAGAGGGCGGGCTGGCGGCAAATGACCGCGGGCTGGCCTACGGCGACGGACTGTTTGAAACCATTCGCATGCAGGGTCAGCGTGGCGCACTGCTGGGCCGCCACCAGCGCCGGCTGTTAGCCGATGCCGAACGCCTGGGTATTACGGTTGCCCACGACGCGCTGAGCCGCGCCTGCCGATCGGCGGCCGAACGCTATGCTTCGGGTTTTAGTGAAAAATCTGATGCCCATACCGGCACTGGTGGCTGGGTGCTGAAGCTGATTCTTAGCCGTGGCCCGGGCGGGCGCGGCTATCGCCCAGACAGTAACAGCCGCCCGCAGTTGCTGATCAGCGCAGGCCCGTTGCCGCCACTGCCGCCTGCAACGGGCGTGGTTGCGGATATTGCACGGCAAAGATTAACGGTTAGCCCACAGTTGGCCGGTATGAAAACTCTGAATCGTCTGGAGCAGGTGATGGCGGCTCGTGAACTGACCGATGGGGTGTTCGAGTTGATCATGCGTGACCACAACGATTGTCTGGTAGAGGGCACCAGAACCAATCTACTGGTAAAAACCACTGACCGATGGATAACGCCGCCGGCAACGACCCTGGCGGTAGACGGTGTGATGCGCCAATGGGTACTGGATTGCCTGCGCCGCCGCGGTGAACCGGTATTGGAGCGTTCGCTCAGGCTGGCCGACCTTAAGGTGCCGGTCTGCGAAGGTCTGTATTTGCTCAGCAGCGTGCTGGGTGCGGTGCCGGTTTATCAATTGGCTAATGCTCATTTGCCTGTCACCGGCGGACTTGCGACAATCTGTGACCTGCTGACCACTCTGGAATAAATTCCTTGTTTAAAAGACTGTCTTTGTTGAATAAATTGATTTTAACGATGCTGGGCGCGGCGCTGCTGATAGCGGCCGGGACGGCGCTGTGGGTGTCCCAAGGTCTGAAAACCCTGGATCTGCCAGGCCAGCTGGAACGGCCGCAACTGTTCGCCGTAGCCCAAGGTACCGCTTTTAGTCAGGTTGCCCGGCAGTTAGAACAGCAGAACCTGGCGCCCGACAGCCTGTGGCTGCGGGTACACGGCAGGCTGCACCCGCAGCAAACCTTGGTGAAAGCCGGTGAGTATGAATTTGTAGACGGCCAAAGCCCGAAAAACATGCTGCAAATGATGATTGACGGCGACACCAAGCACTGGGCGCTGCAATTTATCGAAGGCTGGACCTTTGCCGATGCGCGCAGGGCGCTGGCCGCGGCTCCGCGCCTGCAACAAAAAACAGCAGACTGGAGCAACGCTGAAATTATGACGGCGGTAGGTGCCGAGGGCGAGCATCCTGAAGGCTGGTTTTTCCCCGATACCTATCTGTTTATCAACAGCAACTCTGACCTTGATGTGCTGCAGCGCTCGTTCGACCGTATGCAGAGCGTGCTGGCGGAAGAGTGGGCTGCCCGGACCGCGGATCTGCCCTACAAAACGCCTTATGAAGCTCTGATTATGGCGTCCATTATCGAGCGTGAAACCGGCGCAGCGCATGAGCGTGAGCAGGTAGCCGGCGTGTTTGTGCGGCGCATGCACAAGGGCATGCGCCTGCAAACCGACCCAACGGTGATTTACGGCATGGGTGACCAGTATAAAGGCCGTATTACCCGCAAAGATCTGCAGACGCACACGCCTTACAATACTTACCGAATTGATGGCCTGCCGCCTACGCCCATCGCCCTGGCCGGTCGCGAAGCCATTCACGCAGCCTTGCACCCCGCTGCCGGTAAAGCGCTGTTTTTCGTGGCTCGCGGTGATGGCACGCACACGTTTTCCCATACTCTGGCCCAACACCAGCGGGCGGTTCGACAGTTCCAACTGAACCGGCGTAGTGATTACCGGTCGTCGCCGGCGCCCGTTGCGCCCAAGGAGGACGCCACCGAGCGCCGTTCTGCACAGCCGGCGCCACAAAAAGGGCAAGAAGCACAGGAATCACAGCCATGAGTCAGCGGGGTCGTTTTATAACCTTTGAAGGCACCGAAGGGGTGGGAAAGTCTACCCAGTTGGCCACTGCCGCGGCCAGCTTGCGCGCTGTGGGCATAAACGTTCTGGTTACCCGCGAGCCCGGCGGCACGCCGATGGCCGAGGCGATTCGTGGGCTCCTTCTGGCGCCGCGGGATGAACCGGTGCATGAGCTAACCGAGCTGCTACTGATGTTCGCCGCTCGTGCCCAGCATCTGCACACACGTATACTGCCGGCACTAACCGCCGGACAGTGGGTGCTGTGTGACCGTTTTACCGATGCAACCTTCGCCTATCAGGGCGGTGGCCGTGGCACGCCCGCCGAGCGTATCGGGTTGCTGGAAACTCTGGTGCAGGGCGAGCTTCGCCCTGACTATATTGTGCTGTTGGATGCGCCAGTGGAAACCGGTATGGCTCGCGCTCGCAAGCGTGGAGAGCTGGACCGCTTTGAACAGGAAACCGTTGAATTTTTCGCCCGCATTCGCGCGACCTATTTGCAGCGTGCCGATTGCGACCCTCAGCGCTATCACATTGTTGACGCCGACCAACCGCTGGCGCGAGTCAGTGCCGATGTGAGACGCCTGTTTCAACAGATAGTCAGTCTTTGAATATTTGCCCAATGCCTGCTTTACTTTAAGGGTGTGCAGATTCTCCGTGCACACGAGTGAATCCAGAAAGGCGCTTATCCGCGCCAAAGAGCGGAACTTATGCTGAACACAGAGGCTCGCCATGATTCCAGCCGCGACCAGCGTTATCGTGTATTGGTGATCGATGTCGATTCTTATATGCCCAGCGTTGGCAGCCGCGCTCACAGCCACCATCAACGCCTGAAATCTTTGTTCCGTCAAAGTGCCCGCACTCGATGGACAGCCACCTCAATGGTTCATCGTCGAAGGTCTGGAACCGTTTGGTTAAACGCAGCGGCGAGCCAGTGATTCGCGGCGCCGTGAACCAAGCTATGGCCATCATGGGTAACTCGCAAGACCACAACACCGACGTGGGCCCGGCGATCGGCCAGAAAGCCAAGGAGAATCTTGAAAAACACTTGGCCAATGCCGAAGCTTACGCTTGGTTGATTGGCCGCAGAGAGTTGCCAAACGGCTGCTCTACAAAATATGCCGTAGTTCCGTCTGCCTATGGCATCAACAGCATTAACGATTTGGGCAGTCGAGCCTTGTCAGGCGAGAACAAAGAACGTTGAAAAAGCGGTGCGACCATCCGAATGTATTGGGTGAGTGCGCCGAACGGCCGGAGTTGATTTCGGCCTATTTGAACCGGAGGAGTTTTATGGCTATTGGCGTTTGGATCAGTTTAATCGGTTATTTTGCGCTCATGATTGCTATCGGCATTTATGCGATGCGCACATCTACGTCCTCATCCGAAGATTACATGTTGGGTGGGCGATCGCTCAGTCCAAAGGTGGCGGCCCTTTCGGCCGGCGCTTCGGACATGAGCGGATGGTTACTTCTGGGTCTTCCGGGTGCGTTGTACGTATCTGGTTTGGCTTCAGCCTGGATCGGAATTGGCTTGTTTGTGGGTGCGTTTGTCAACTGGACGCTGGTTGCGCCCCGACTGCGCGAACAAACGGTTCATTATGGTAATGCCATCACCATTCCATCCTTTCTGGCAAACCGGTTCCCGACTCAGGCGCTGTCATTGCGCACAGTGTCGGCAATCGTCATCGTTATTTTCTTTGCCGTTTATACCGCGTCTGGCCTGGTTGCTGGCGGTAAGCTGTTCGAAAGTGCGTTTTCCGGAATTTTCAACTTCGGTGGCCTGGGTGACTACGCCGTGGGTATCGTCATCACGCTGGGCGTGGTGCTGGTGTACACGGTTATTGGTGGTTTCCTGGCAGTGAGTATGACCGACTTTGTTCAGGGCGTTATCATGATGCTGGCGTTGGTTCTTATGCCGGCGGTTGTGCTCTTTGGTGACGGCGGCGGCGGCTTCTCAGACCTTGAATGAAATCGACCCCACGCTCTTGTCCTGGACCGAAGGGCTGACCTTTATTGGATGGCTTTCTGCGGTTACCTGGGGCCTGGGTTATTTTGGTCAGCCTCACATTATCGTACGCTTCATGGCTATTCGCACCCTTAAAGAGGTTCCGGTTGCCCGCAACATCGGTATGGGCTGGATGGCTATTTCGCTGATCGGTGCAATTTCTCTGGGTGTCTTTGGCCGGGCCTATGCGGTGCGCAACGGTATAGAGATCGATGATCCAGAGACGCTCTTTATCCTCTTGTCTGGTCTGCTGTTTCACCCGCTGATTACGGGTTTCCTTTATGCTGCGCTGTTGGCGGCGGTTATGAGCACCATTTCCAGTCAGCTTCTGGTGTCCTCGTCTTCTTTGACTGAAGATTTCTACCGCCTGTTCTTGCGCAAAGAAGCAACTGATCGCGAGTGTGTGAACGTTGGTCGTGTTTGTGTGGTTCTGGTTGGACTGGTGGCTGCGTTTATTGCATCTGATCCCGACTCTCAGGTTTTGGGGCTGGTCAGTAACGCCTGGGCAGGCTTTGGTGCCGCGTTTGGTCCGCTGATTCTGCTGTCGCTGATGTGGCCGCGCACTAACGGTACCGGTGCCATCGCTGGTGTAGTTGTGGGTGCGGTTACTGTTATGGTCTGGATTTCACTGGGCTGGGGTGGTGAGTTCATGGGCGGTCCGGGTGTTTACGCGATCATTCCTGGCTTTATCGCTTCTGGGATTGCGATCATTGCTGTTAGCAGCATGACAGCTGATGCCGGTGAGTATAAGCATATCGAACGGTAGGCAAAGAAGATCGGGGACAGATTCCAAATCTGTCCCCGATTGGTGATGAAAAGGGCTCCTTCGGGGGCCTCTTTTTTGCGTCTGGAATTATTTGGTTGTTTGGGTGTCCGCTCGCAGTATTCGGTAAGAGCGTTGAATCTAAACCGCCAGCTATAAAAAACGCCAGCTCCCGGGCTGGCGTCTTCGTCCTGCTAAACTACGGCAAAGGCTTAAGCGATATTGGCTTCGGCGGCTTTGCTGGTGTAGTTGTCCATCTTGTCAAAGCTCAAGTAGTTGTAGATCTCTTTCGACATGCTGTTTAAGTTTTTGGCGTATTCCATGTATTCAGCCGGAGTCGGCAATTTACCCAGAATCGCACCTACCGATGCCAGTTCGGCAGAGGTCAGGTACACGTTAGCGCCATCGCCCAGGCGGTTGGGGAAGTTACGGGTGGATGTAGACAGCACGGTGGTGCCCGCACCCACCCGCGCCTGGTTACCCATGCACAGCGAACAGCCCGGCATTTCGGTACGCACGCCGGCGTCGCCATAGATTTTGAAATAGCCTTCTTCCATCAGCTGGGATTCGTCCATCTTGGTCGGTGGAGACATCCAGAGGCGGACTTTTAACGGCTCTTTGTTTTGCTCCAGCAGTTTACCGGCGGCGCGGAAGTGACCGATGTTGGTCATGCACGAACCGATGAACACTTCGTCGACCTTGTCGCCGGCGACATCGGACAGAACGCGGGCGTCGTCTGGATCGTTCGGGCAGCACACGATCGGCTCTTTGATATCGGCCAGATCAATTTCGATGATGTGAGCGTACTCGGCGTCGGAATCGGCGCGCATCAGGCTAGGATTGGCCAGCCAGGCTTCCATACCCTGGGCACGACGCTCTAGAGTACGGGCGTCGCCGTAACCTTCGGCCATCATCCAGCGCAGCATGGTGATGTTGGAGCGCAGATACTCGGCCACCGACTGTTCTGATAAGTTGATGGTGCAGCCTGCAGCAGAGCGCTCGGCAGAAGCATCGGACAGCTCGAACGCCTGCTCCGCGGTCAGGTGCTCCAGACCCTCGATTTCCAGCACGCGGCCAGAGAACTCGTTGATCTTGCCTTTCTTCTCTACGGTCAGCATGCCTTGCTTGATGCCGTAAAGGGGAATGGCGTGCACCAGGTCACGCAGAGTAATGCCGGGCTGCAGTTCGCCTTTGAAGCGCACCAGCACCGATTCCGGCATGTCCAGCGGCATAACGCCGGTGGCTGCGGCAAACGCGACCAGGCCGGAGCCGGCCGGGAAGGAAATGCCCACGGGGAAACGGGTGTGGGAATCACCACCGGTGCCCACAGTATCGGGCAGCAGCATGCGGTTCAGCCACGAGTGGATAATGCCGTCGCCCGGGCGCAGGGAAACACCGCCGCGGGTACGCATGAAGTCTGGCATGGTGTGCTGCATTTCCACGTCAATCGGCTTGGGATAGGCGGCTGTGTGGCAGAATGACTGCATGACCAGGTCGGCCTGGAAACCCAGGCACGCCAGATCTTTCAATTCGTCACGGGTCATCGGGCCTGTGGTGTCTTGGGAACCCACGGTGGTCATTTTCGGCTCGCAATAAGTGCCGGGACGAACGCCTTGGCTTTCTTCCAGTCCGCAGGCTTTGCCGACCATTTTTTGCGCCAGGGTGAAGCCCTTAGTGCCAACTTCGGGGTCGTCTGGCAAGCGGAAAAGGTCGGTAGCGCCCAGGCCCAGTGTTTCACGGGCCTTGGTGGTCAGGCCGCGGCCGACGATCAGCGGAATACGGCCGCCCGCCTGAACTTCGTCCAGAATCACGTCGGACTTGAAACTGAATTCAGAGATTACCTCGCCGTTTTCGTTCAGAATTTTGCCTTCGTATGGGCGGATATCAATCACATCGCCCATGTTCATGTCGTCAACCGGTGCTTCGAATACCAGCGCGCCCGCGTCTTCCATGGTGTTGAAGAAAATAGGGGCCACTTTGTTGCCGATACACACGCCGCCGCCGCGCTTGTTCGGCACGCCAGGAACGTCGTCGCCGAAGAACCACAGCACCGAGTTGGTGGCGGATTTACGGGAAGAGCCAGTCCCTACAACGTCACCTACGAAAGCAACGGGCAGGCCTTTGGCGCTAATGTCGGCAATCTGGCTCATGGGGCCGATAACGCCGTGTTCTTCGGGGCTCAGACCATCGCGGGTCATTTTATAAGCAGCGCGGGAATGCAGCGGAATGTCAGGGCGTGACCAGGCATCGGTTGCTGGCGACAAGTCGTCGGTGTTGGTTTCGCCGGTGACTTTAAACACCACCATTTTGATGCTGTTGGCGACTTTGTTACGCTTGGTGAACCACTCGGCGTTAGCCCAGGATTCAATCACGTCCTTGGCAACGGCGTTGCCAGCGTCCATTTTTACCTTCACATCGTTGAAGGCGTCGAACATCAGCAGAGTGTGCTTGAGTTGAATGCCGGCGGGTTCGGCCAGCGTGGGGTCGTCTAACAGGTCCACCAGAGTGGTAATGTTGTAGCCGCCCTGCATCATTCCAAGCAGTTGGATTGCTTTGCCGTTGTTAATCGCTGCGGAGTTGGCTTCGCCTTTGACAAGGGCGGTCAGGAACGCGGCTTTTACATAGGCGGCTTCATCCACCCCGGGCGGCACCCGATTTTCCAACAGGTCGATCAGTACATTTTCGTCTTCGGTTTCAGGGGTGGGCGGCTTTTTCAGCAGTTCCACCAGTGCGGCGGTTTGTTCGGCGTTCAGAGGCTTGGGTGGAATACCCAGAGCTGCACGCTCGGCAACGTGTTCACGGTAGGCTTCTAACACGGTCTGACCCTCATCGGTTGGATTGTTCCGCTTTGTTGACGCCTTGCGCCTGGCGGAAATGCTATGGTGAAAAGGCTTTTAGCTGGCGTTATATTGTATAGGAAAGCCCCTACAAAGTTAAGTTGGACAGAGGTCGGAGAGACTTGTTGGCTGCGCTATACTGGCGCATTACTTTTAACCCAATGTTCGGAATGCTATGAACGACGCCCTGCAGAGCACTATTAACAGCACTATCGACAGCACTACCAACAGCACTATGGATAGTACTATCGAGACTAATATCGACGGCACTAATGAACGTATCTACATGGGTGGTGATGATAGTATTAATGACTTTTTACCGTGCCGAACGCCTCAGGCCTGGATTGATAATGCTCTGGTGAATCAGGACTTGCTGCTGATTGATCACGCCCACTGCGAGAAGAAAGCGGCTTCCACAGCGCTTAGCCTGATGTATCGCTATGTGGATAACGCCGATCTTTTGCACAAGATGTCGCGATTGGCGCGGGAAGAGTTAAGGCACTTTGAACAAGTTCTGGCTTTGATGACGGCGCGTGGAATCAGCTATGGCCACTTAACTCCGGCGCGCTATGCCACGGGGCTGCGTACTGCGATGCGCAGCACCGATCCTGGACGTCTGGTCGATCTGTTGGTGATTGGCGCCATTATTGAAGCACGTTCCTGTGAACGTTTTTCGGCCTTGGCACCGTATCTTGATACCGAGCTTGCCAATTTTTATAACGGCCTGCTGAAATCCGAAGCTCGCCACTATCGCGACTACCTGGCTTTGGCCGAGCAGGCCAACGGCGGCGCGGTTGACGACAGAGTTGCGGTTTTTCTGGCCATCGAACAAAAGCTGATCGAACAGCCTGATTCCGAGTTTCGTTTTCACAGCGGGCCGCTGACGTAGCGTGGCGCTGCTAAACACGCTATTCCTATTTAACGCGAATTGACGCAAGAGAGTGAAATGAGCAATCTGATCAAAGAAACCGTCACCAGTGTGCACCATTGGAACGATACTCTGTTTAGCTTTAAAACCAGTCGCGACCCTAGCTTTCGTTTCAAGAACGGCCATTTTGTGATGATCGGCCTGGAAACTGAAGGCAAACCGCTGATGCGCGCCTACAGTATCGCTAGCGCAAACTATGAAGAAGAGCTTGAGTTTTTCTCCATCAAAGTGCAAGACGGCCCGTTGACGTCCAAGCTACAGAAAATAGTAGTAGGTGATGAAATTCTTGTTAGTCGTAAGCCTACCGGTACGCTCATTCTAGACAATCTGCTGCCCGGGAAAAATCTGTGGCTGATCGCCACCGGCACCGGTCTTGCGCCTTTTATGAGTATTATAAAAGATCCGGACGTGTACGAAGCCTTCGATAAAGTGATCATCACTCACGGTGTGCGTTACGTTACCGAATTGGCATACCAGCAAGAAATCAAGGCTCTGCCAGAGAACGAGTTCTTCGGTGAAATGGTGAAAGGCAAACTGCTGTACTACCCTACGGTAACCCGCGAACCCTTTCGCAACACCGGGCGGCTGACACAGGCTATGGAAAGCGGCAAAATTACTCAGGATTTGGGCTTGTCAGAGCTTGACGTCGAGAATGACCGCTTCATGATTTGCGGCAGTCCCAGTATGCTCAAAGATACGTGCGCCATACTTAACAGCATGGGCTTTAAGGAAGCTCGTGGAGGAGATATGGGGCATTACGTCGTTGAACGGGCGTTTGTGGAGCAGTAAGGTTCTTTTAAGGTATTCTGCCCGCCGATTGTGTCGGCCAACGCCACTCATTCACTTTGCAATTCGGAGGGTAAATAATGTCAGACAACGTTTACACACCACCCAAAGTATGGACCTGGGACAAAGCCAACGGCGGTGCTTTCGCCAACATTAACAGACCGATTGCCGGTGCTACCCATGATAAAGTGCTGCCAATAGGCAAACATCCGTTTCAACTGTATTCACTGGCGACTCCCAACGGCGTGAAAGTCACTGTGATGTTGGAGGAACTGTTGGAGCTTGGTTTTGAGGACGCTGAATACGACGCCTGGCTGATCAACATTGGCGAGGGCGATCAGTTTGGCAGTGGTTTTGTCGAGATAAATCCTAACTCCAAAATCCCAGCGCTGCTGGATCATTCTGCGCAGCCGCCGCAGCGGTTGTTTGAGTCGGGCTCTATGCTGTTGTACCTAGCCGAAAAATTCGGCGCACTGTTGCCTGAAGACGCCGTTGGCCGCACCGAAACTCTGAACTGGCTATTTTGGCAGATGGCTAGCACGCCAATGTTGGGCGGAGGTTTCGGTCATTTCTTCGCCTACGCCCCCGAAAAATACGAGTACCCGATTGACCGCTATGCGATGGAAGTAAAGCGCCAGCTGGATGTGCTGGATCGGCAGCTAGCGCACAACCACTATATTGCGGGTGACACCTACACAATCGCAGACGTTGCGATTTGGCCCTGGTACGGAGCATTGGTTAACAATCTGGTTTACGAAGCAGCAGAATTTCTGGATGCGCAGCGTTATACCCACGTGCTGCGCTGGGCTGCAGAAGTGGCAAAGCGCCCGGCGGTGCAGCGTGGCCGTATGGTGAATAAAGTGACCGGCGACCCTCATAAACAGCTCCGCGAGCGTCACCACGCCAGCGATTTTGAGCTGCGCACGGAAGATAAAATAAACCCGGGCGAAGGCGTCTGAACGGTGAGCCAAAATAGTCTTCGCAGGCAGTGGCGGTGTCGCATTCGAGCGTCTGCATTTTTTACCTGGGTGCTGGCGGGTACGCTGGCGGCACTGCTGTCTGGCTGCGAACAAAGCGCCGATATCGGGCTGGCCGGGCAGAGCGCACATTCGCAGCCCGAAACTCTGGATGTGCATCAACCTCAGGTAGACGGTGGCGGTGTTAGCGATATTTCCCTGGTGTTGAAGCCCGCGCAGCTTGACTGGATTGGCCAGCAGATTTTCCATAACGAATGCGCGGGGCAGTTTCGCTGCCTGGTGCACTGGAACGACGGCGAGGCGTTCCCCTCATTCGGTATCGGCCACTTTATCTGGTACCCAAAAGACGTTGAAGCAGGTTTTGTTGAGAGCTTTCCCACACTGATCGACTACATGGCCCAGCGCCAGCGGTCTATTCCGGACTGGCTGCGGAAGCTAAGACCGTTTGATGCACCCTGGGCTGACCAAGCGGCCTTTGATGCGGTGGAGAATTCTCCCCAGATAGCCGAGCTGCGAGAGTTTTTGGCAGGTACTCAGGGTATTCAGGCTGAGTTCATATTTCGCCGTGCGCAAGCGTCTCTAAAGACCGTTGTGGAGCCGGCACCATTGGCGCGGCAGCTTGCCGTAAGCAATCACTTAGGGCAGCTGAGCCAAACACCGGGCGGAGTTTATGCATTGGTGGATTATGTGAACTTCAAGGGTGAAGGGTTAGCCGTGTCTGAGCGTTATAAAGGGGAGGGATGGGGTTTGTTGCAGGTTCTTCAAGCCATGCCCGAGCAGTCTGCTGGCTCGGTGTTGCAACAGTTTCGCGAAGCGGCCGACACAGTGTTAACCCGCCGCGCTGAGCTGGCGACTCAGGCGCGCGAACGCGAGCAGTGGTTGCCGGGCTGGCGCAAGCGATTGAACACCTATCGCGAGCCGGACGTAATGGCATTGCCGGAATTTTGATCGTCAGCCAGCTGGATGCATTCTTATACCCCAGTCAAAAAAAACCGGAGTTTATTCACCCCGGTTTTTTCAATTCAGGCCCGTCAGAGTGTGGCATTAGCCCATAAACTGGCCGCCGTTGACCACCAAGTCGGCGCCCTTCACAAAGCCAGCGTCTTCGGCGGCTAAAAACGCCACCGCGCGGGCGATGTCGTCTGGCTGCCCAAGGCGGCCCACCGGAATGTCCGCAACAATACTTTCCAGCACTTTCTCAGGCACCGCGCGCACCATTGGGGAGTCGATGTAGCCCGGCGAAATCGAGTTTACGGTAACGCCTTTGCGGGCGCCTTCCAGTGCGATCGATTTGGTGAAGCCGTAAACGCCAGCCTTCGCAGCAGCGTAGTTGCTCTGCCCAAACTGGCCTTTGCCACCATTAATGGAGGATATGTTGACAATGCGGCCAAAACCACGACTGCACATGCCTTCAAACGCGTGGCGGCACATGTTAAACATGGAGTTCAGGTTAACGTTGATGACTTGGGTCCACTGGTCCGCTCCCATTCTTTTCAACGGTGCATCGTTGGTGATGCCGGCATTGTTGATCAGCACATCCACAGGACCGAATTCTTCTTCCACGCCGTCTATGAAAACTTTGCAGCTGTCATAGTCGGCAACGTCTACTGGCATAATGTTAACGGTGTAGCCTGCTTCGGCCATGGTTTTTTGCCACTGTTCAGCTTTTTTACGCGGCTCGTCGCCTGGGCGGTGAGTCGCAACAACGGTACGATCCTGGTTGGTTAAATGTTTGCACATTGCGGTGCCTAGGGCTCCGATTGCACCGGTCACAATGGCGACACGATTTGGCATATCATTCTCCCTTGGGGTTTATTCCATGTTTGGTCAATTCAACCCGATAACAGTGCGTGTCTGCCGGTTGGTATTTTAGTCGTCTGTTTCGACGATGAAAATCAGGTTACATTTGAAGTGTAGCAGGGCAATATGAAAACACTGTTGGACTTTAGTTGAACACCTGTTTTGTTGGTGAAACGCTTTAGGTCTGTGTTCACGCCGGTGTGCGACTGCCCCGGATTTTGCTAATCAAAAAAGAGATCACAATGGACGAGTTGCACGGTTATTATCTGGAAGATTTGGAAGTCGGCATGACTGCTAGCGTGACCAAAATCATCACCGACGCAGACGTTGTGCAGTTTGCCGAGTTAAGCGGCGATAACAACCCGGTTCACCTGAACGACGACTACGCCAAAACCACTCCGTTCAAAGCCCGCATTGTTCACGGTATGTTCAGCGCAGCGCTGATCTCGGCGGTGCTGGGCACGAGGTTACCTGGGCCGGGTGCAATCTACATTGACCAGCAGCTGCGCTTTAAGGCGCCGGTGTTTATTGGTGACGCCGTTGTGGCGAGTGCGGAAGTACAGGAAATTGATTTGAGACGGCGCCGAGTCAAGCTGAAAACCGTGTGCGCGGTCGATGGCAAAGTGGTTGCTGAGGGCTATGCGACCAATAGGGTCGATAGCCGCCCAGCCTGATTCAAAGCGCTTGTTTGTTAAGCCGCAGCGGCTGGTCCGCTGCGGCTTCTAGCCACCACATGTGTGTGTCCCAGTCCCCCAAAACAATTCTTTCTGCTGCTTTTCCGTTGGCCATCAACGAATGCCGGGCCGGGCGATGAGTATGGCCGTGAATCAGCTGCGGCACGCTGTGCTGTTCCATTACCCGCACCACTTCTTCTGACGCCACATCCATAATGGCTTGGGCTTTGCCCTTGTTCTTGGCCATGCTCATTTCGCGCAGTTGGCGAGCCATCAGCTGGCGGTCTTTCAGCGGGCGAGCCAGCAGCATTTGCTGGGTTTTCGGGTTGCGCATGTTGGTGCGGAATTTCTGATATTCCGTATCGGCGGTGCACAGGCTGTCGCCGTGCATCAGCAGGGTGGGTGTGCCGTACAGATCAATCACGGTCGGGTCGTCCAGCAGGGTTGCCCCAATACGCTGGCAATAATCCGCGCCCAGCAAAAAGTCCCGGTTGCCGTGCATGACATACACCGCGGTGCCGCCGTCGCTGACCTGTTTCAATGCTGCAGCAATGTGTTCCTGCAGGGGCGTGTGCTCATCGTCGCCAATCCAGGCCTCAAAGAAATCGCCCAGAATGTACAGTGTGTGAGCATTCACCGCGCGATCTTGTAAAAAGGCAAGAAACGCCCGGGTAATGTCTGGGCGTGACTCTTCCAAATGCAGATCGGAAATGAACAGCGTGATCACGCTGCGCCTTCGTCCTCAAGCACCTCGGCTTTTTCGATGATTACGTCCTCAGCAGGGACATCCTGGTGTCCGGCTTTCATCGCGGTCCGTACTGCGCGGATCTTGTCGACGACGCCCATGCCTTCAGCCACTTTGCCAAACACGCAATAGCCCCAGCCTTCTGCCGTTTTGGCGGAATGGTCCAGAAATCCGTTGTTTTCAACGTTGATGAAAAATTGCGCGGTTGCGGAGTGCGGGTCCATAGTGCGCGCCATGGCAACGGTGCCCATCATATTGCTGAGGCCGTTATCGGCTTCACTCTTGATTGTCTCGCGGGTTTTGCGCGGGCTCATGTCCGGCCCGAAGCCGCCGCCCTGAACCATGAAGTTGCTGATTACCCGGTGAAATATCAGGCCGTCAAAAAAGCCCTCGCGCACATACTGTTCGAAGTTTTTAGCGGTTTCCGGTGCTTTTTCGTAATTCAGTTCCAGCTTGATAGGGCCGTGGTTGGTTGTCAGTAGAATCATCGGGTTTTCCTGTTTTGTGGGGTAAGGTTGCGCGCACTGCACGCGTTGTCTGCCATTGTACGCAAGACTTTGGTGTGGCGCATGAGTCTGCTGTGTTTTTATGCGTATAATGGCCCGCTCAGACCCACCTCCTTTTTGCAGAGATTGTATGAGCGCCGAGCCCAAGAAAGCCCATAACTTTATCCAGAGCCTGATTGAAGACGCCGTCGCCAAAGGCACGCACGCAGGCCCGGTAGTGACTCGTTTTCCGCCGGAGCCCAACGGTTACCTGCACGTTGGCCACGCCAAAGCTATTTGCCTGAATTTTGGCATTGCCAATACTTTTGGCGGTGAATGCACTCTGCGTTTTGACGACACCAACCCTGAAAAAGAAAGCCAGGAATACATCAACGCGATAAAGACGGATGTGAAATGGCTTGGTTATCAATGGCAAGCAAAAGTGCGCTTTGCCTCGGACTATTTTGATGCCCTGTACAACTTTGCGGAAGAGCTGATTGAGCGTGGCCATGCTTACGTGTGTGCCCTCAGCGCCGACCAGATGGCGGACTACCGCGGTAGCCTTAAAGAGCCTGGCCGCAACAGCCCCTATCGTGAGCGCGCGGTGGAAGACAACCTGAAACTGTTTCGCCAGATGCGCGACGGTGATTTCCAAAACGGCGAAATGGTGCTGCGGGCAAAGATTGATATGGCGTCACCCAACATCAATATGCGCGACCCGATTCTGTATCGCATCCGCTACGCCGAACATCACCAGACCGGTAATCAATGGTGCATCTACCCGATGTACGACTACACCCATCCGATTTCAGACGCGCTGGAAGGCATTACCCATTCCCTGTGTACGTTGGAATTCGAAGACCATCGTCCGCTGTATGACTGGGTGCTGGACAACATCAGCGCACCTTGTCAGCCGCGCCAGATCGAATTTGCGCGGCTGAACCTGAACTACACCATTACCAGCAAGCGCAAGCTCAAACGCCTAGTGGACGAGCGCATCGTTGACGGTTGGGACGATCCGCGCATGCCCACCATTTCAGGCATGCGTCGCCGCGGTTACACGCCGGAGTCTTTGCGCACCTTCTGCGACATGATCGGTGTGAACAAAGCGGGTGGTACCGTCGATGTGGGCATGTTGGAGTTTGCCATTCGCGAAGATTTGAACATTCGTTCTCCCCGCGCTATGTGCGTGATGCGTCCATTGAAGGTCACTCTGACCAACTACCCGGCTGACAAAACCGAAACCCTGGTGCTGCCGGTGCATCCGCAAAATTCGGACATGGGCAGTCGCGAAGTGACCTGGAGCCAGACCCTGTTTATTGATCGTGACGATTTCGTCCTGGAAGCGCCGCGCAAATGGAAGCGACTGGCGCCGGATCAGGCCGTGCGCCTGCGCGGTGGTTATGTGATGACTTGCCGCGAAATTATCCGCGACCAGAGCGGCGAGATTGTCGAGTTGAAGTGCGAATACGACGAAAACACTCTGGGTGTGAACCCTGAGGGCTACAAACCCAACGGTGTGATTCACTGGGTCTGTGCAACGGACAGCGTGGAGTGCGACATCAACCTGTACGACCGTCTGTTTAATGCGGAAACGCCAGACAGCGAGAAAGAAGGCGATATGCTGGACCACCTGAACCCACAATCGTTGGTGGTTTTGAAAGGCGCCCGCGCCGAACGCAATCTGGCGTCACCGGCAAGCGATCTGTCGTATCAGTTCGAGCGCGAAGGGTATTTTTTCTTCGACCAGAAATTGACGGAAAACGCTGGCAAGCCGGTGTTCAATCGCACCGTCACCCTACGCGATTCCTGGGGTAAACACTCCGCAACGAAACGGTAAGCGAGCGCATTTTGTGATCAGAATCTACAATACCCTGAGCCAGAAAAAAGAACAGTTTAGACCCATAGAGCTAGGCAAAGTCGGCTTATACGTGTGCGGCATGACCGTGTACGACTACTGCCATCTGGGCCACGCTCGGGTGTTAGTAGCGTTTGATGTGATCACCCGATATTTGCGCCACAGTGGTTTTGAGGTGAACTACGTGCGCAATATCACCGACATAGACGACAAGATTCTGCGCCGCGCCGATGAAAACGGTGAGATGTACACCGACCTGACTGAGCGCATGATTGCCGCCATGCACGAAGACGAAGCCTGTTTGAGTGTGCTGTCGCCCAACGCTGAACCCCGCGCTACGGCGTTCATCAGCGACATGATTGCAATGATCGAAACGCTGATTGCCGGCGGCCACGCCTACGCAGCGGGCAACGGCGATGTGTATTTTTCGGTGTCGTCGTTTGCGAATTACGGCAAGCTCAGCAAAAAGAAGCTGGAAGACCTGCTGGCGGGCGCCCGGGTGGACGTAGAACAGGCCAAACGCAGCCCGGCGGATTTTGCCCTGTGGAAAGCGGCGAAGCCTGATGAGGTGTTCTGGCCGTCGCCCTGGAGCAACGGTCGCCCGGGCTGGCACATTGAGTGCTCGGCCATGGCCAATCACTGCCTGGGTGACACCTTTGACATTCACGGTGGTGGGCCAGACCTGTTGTTCCCCCACCATGAAAACGAGATTGCCCAGTCAGAATGCGCCACCGGTCACACGTTTGTGAATACCTGGATGCACGCCGGCGCTATTCGAGTGAACAAAGAAAAGATGTCCAAGTCACTGGGCAACTTTTTTACCATCCGCGAGATTATGCAAACCTATCCGGCGGAAGTAGTGCGCTATTTTTTAGTGTCCAGTCATTACCGCAGTCAGGTGGATTACTCCGAAGACAGCCTGATTGAATCCGGTCGTAGCCTGACCAAGCTCTACAATGCGCTGCGCGGCGTTACCCCACTGGCCAGTGACGCGGTGGCACAGACTGCACACGACACTCTGTTCGCCAAGCGTATGGATGATGATTTCAACTGTGCGGGTGCGATGGCGATTTTGCACGCCATCGCCGGCGAGATGAACCAGCAACGCCGTGACGGTGACGAGAAAGCCGCTGCGGCCAGCGCCACGGTGCTGGTACGCTTGGGTTCGGTGCTGGGTTTGTTGCAGCAAGACCCGGAGCTTTTTTTCCAGGGCGACAGCGGCAGCGGGCAGGTTGATGAGTTGAGTGCCGAGCACATCGAAACGATGATTCAGGCCCGTGCGGACGCCCGCAAAGCCCGCGATTTCGCCGGCGCAGATCGGATTCGTGACCAGCTCTTAGCGCGGGGAGTTATTCTGGACGATTCTCGCGAGGGTACCAGCTGGCGTCGCGGTTAAGCCGTCTAAAACGCTGTATAAACCTTGGTTCATCAAGAAAATGCCCAAAGCGGAGAACTCATTTGGGCTATTATCCGATACGCAACATCACGTAGAATGTGGCGTTTGGGAATTTATTAACTCAGTGAGGGGAATACGATGACATCACGCGTACAGCTTGACGGCCTTCAGGTTGCCGGGAATTTATACGACTTTATTAATAATGAAGCGATTCCTGGAACGGGTCTGGAAGCAGACAAATTCTGGGCAGATTTTGCCAAAACCGTCAACGATCTTGCGCCCCGCAATCGTGAGCTGCTAGCCCAACGTGATTCTCTGCAGGAAAAACTGGACGCCTGGAACCACAGTCACCAGCACCAGACTCCGGATATGCACGTTTATAAAGATTTCTTGAAAGAAATTGGCTATCTGGTCGACGAGCCCGCTGATTTCAGTATTTCCACTGCTAACGTAGACCCTGAGGCAGCCCTCATGGCGGGGCCACAGCTTGTTGTGCCGATCATGAACGCTCGCTTTGCCTTGAACGCAGTCAACAGTCGCTGGGGCAGTTTGTACGATGCGCTTTACGGCACCGATGCGATCCCTGAAACGGGCGGCGCCGAAAAGACGGCTGGCTACAACCCCAAGCGCGGCGAGCTCGTCATCGAATTTGCCCGTGACCTGCTGGACAGTTCAGCGCCTTTGGCTTCTGGCAGTCACAAAGACGCAGCGCTCTACCACGTTGCCGGTGGCAAACTGTTGGTGGACCTGCAAAACGGTGGCCGCATCGGTTTAAAAGATGAAACCGGTTTTGTCGGTTACACCGGTTCGGCAGACGCTCCTACGGGCATTCTGCTGGTCAAGAACGGCATGCACTTTGAAATTCAAGTTGACGCCACCCATCCCATTGGCAAAACCGATGGCGCCCACGTTAAAGATGTGTTGATGGAATCGGCGCTGACCACCATCATGGACTGTGAAGACTCGGTAGCCGCAGTAGACGCAGACGACAAAGTCCTGGCCTACCGCAACTGGCTGGGCCTGATGAATGGCAGCCTGGAAGAGACCTTTGAAAAAGGTGGCAAGCCGTTAACCCGTAAAATGAATGCGGATCGCGTTTACACCGCCGCCGATGGTAGCGAGCTGCAACTGAAGGGCCGCAGCGTGATGTTCATCCGCAACGTGGGCCACCTGATGACTAACCCGGCGATTCTGCTGGCCGATGGCAGCGAAGTACCGGAAGGCCTGCTGGATGGCGTGATGACCTCGCTGATGGCCATGCACGATCTGAAAGGCAACAGCCGGTTGCAGAACAGCACCCAGGGCTCGGTGTACATTGTTAAGCCGAAGATGCACGGTCCGGAAGAAGTCGCGTTTACCAACGCGTTTTTTGGCCGGGTGGAAGACATTCTGGGCCTGCCGCGTTTTACTTTGAAAGTGGGCATTATGGATGAAGAGCGCCGTACCACGGTGAATTTGAAAGCCTGCATTTACGCTGCGAAAGATCGTGCGGTGTTTATCAACACCGGCTTTTTGGATCGCACCGGTGACGAAATTCATACATCAATGAAGCTCGCACCGTTTATCCGCAAAGGCCAGATGAAGCAGGCCAAGTGGATTGGTGCTTATGAACAATGGAACGTGGACATTGGTCTGGAAACCGGGTTCCGCGGTGTGGCGCAAATTGGCAAGGGCATGTGGGCCATGCCAGACTTGATGGCCAATATGCTGGAACAGAAAATTGGCCACCCAAAAGCCGGCGCCAATACTGCGTGGGTGCCGTCACCCACCGCCGCCACCCTGCACGCCACGCACTACCATCAGGTGAATGTGGCGGACATCCAGCAGACGCTGGAAAGTCGCGAGCGTGCAAATGTGGATGATATTCTCACGGTGCCTGTCAATCTGAATTCGAAAGATCTGACCGCGGCGGAAATCCAGGAAGAATTGGACAACAACGCGCAAAGTATTTTGGGCTATGTGGTGCGCTGGATCGACAGCGGCGTAGGCTGCTCTAAAGTGCCCGACATCAATAACGTGGGCCTGATGGAAGACCGCGCTACCCTGCGGATTTCGTCGCAGTTGCTGGCGAACTGGTTGTATCACGGCATCTGCAATACGCACCAGATTGAACAGACCATGAAGCGCATGGCACTGATTGTAGACAAGCAGAACGCCGGTGACGCAACCTATCGCCCAATGGCCGAAAACTTTGCCGACAGCATTGCTTTCCAGGCGGCGCTGGACCTGGTGCTGAAAGGTGCTGAGCAGCCGAATGGCTACACAGAACCGTTGCTGCACGCCTATCGCTTAAAGGCGAAGGCAAAATACGGCCAGTAATGGGCTGCTTTCGTTGCCAAAAGGGGACAGATTTGAAGTCTGTCCCCTTTTTTTGTCAGTAGAGAGAGAAAAAATCTCAGGTCTGTTCCCATTGTGGCGCTAGTCCGGATTCCGGAAATTCCGGGGACAGACCTTGGGTCTGTCCCCTTTTGGTGAGCTCCATGCTCTTGTTTCAATTTTTTAGCGCACGCCCAGATTTAGGGCTCACTTTGAAACGATGTCTGCGATGATTCGCTGAATGCTCTCACCCGTGCTGCAAAATCGCCAAAATGCTCACCTTGAATCAGCACGTGCTGTCTGAGTCTCTTCTCTGCCAGTTCGCCGTCTCCTGCGTTGATTGCCAAATAAATATCGCGATGCTCCTGAATAGAGTTGGTCACTCGGCCGCGTACCTGTAATTGCAGACGTCGGTAGGGCTTTAAGCGCTGCTTGAGTTCGCGCGCTTTGGTTGCGAGAAAGACGTTGTGACTGGCGCTGTAGATACAGTGATGGAAATGCTCATTTTCGTAATAGTAGTCGTCCGGGTTTCTTCTGATAGCGGGGTCTTCACAGCGAAGTAGCGCCGCCTTTAACCCAGTCAGCTCATCCTCCGTTATGCGGCGGGCTGCTAGTCGCCCACACATCCCTTCAAACTCTGCCATCACTTCAAACATGTCGATGAGCTGGTCGAAACTCACCTTCGCGATAAACGTGCCTTTTTTTGGCAGCACCACCACCAGTCCACTGGCAGCCAATTGCTGTATCGCTTCCCGGATAGGGGTTCTGGATACACCAAATTGTTTTGAGAGTGCTTCTGGATCCAGCCTTTCTCCGGGTAACAGGCGACCATTGATTATGGCGTCTTCGAGGCTATCTTTGAGCCTCTCGGCATTGGCACGTTTCACGCTTTCCTTGCTCCGGCGGTTGGGGGTAAAGATTCTTCGTTGTGCCCGTTCAATATCAATCACAACACGTTGACAGAAGTATACACAACAGACAATGATGTATACATCAGATGACTCTGATAGATATTATAAAAACAAAAGCTTCGGAGAATATAACTATGCAAATGCCATTCGCGAAACTGGCCATCGCTGCCAGCCTCTCGTTTTCTCTCGTTGGTGCAGCCGCCGCCGACACCACACTAAGGGTTTCACATCAGTTTCCGGGCGGTAAAGGTGACGTTCGGGACGAAATGGTCCAGCTCATGGCCCGCGAAGTGAAAGCGGCCGATGTTGGTCTGGAACTACAAATTTACCCCGGTCAGTCATTGTTCAAAGCAAAAGAGCAGTGGGGTGCGCTCGTTCGCGGGCGGCTGGACATGACATCTTTGCCTTTGGACTACGCCAGCGGACGTCACCCGGAGTTCTCAGCAACCTTGATGCCCGGTCTGGTGCGTAGCCATGAACGCGCTCAGCGGCTGAACGATTCCAAATTCATGGACATGATTAAAACCGTCATTAACGACGCCGGTGCCCGAGTGCTTGCTGATGCCTGGCTGGCTGGCGGTTTTGCGTCTAACGAGCAGTGTGTGACCTCGCCAGATACGGTCCAGGGCCAGACCATGCGAGCGGCCGGCCCCGCGTTTGACGAGATGCTTGCCGTTGCAGGTGCATCCATTGCCTCAATGCCATCGTCTGAAATATACACCGCCATGCAAACGGGCGTACTGGACGGTGCCAATACATCGTCAGGTTCGTTCGTCTCCTACCGCATATACGAACAAGTCACCTGCTTGACGGCGCCTGGGAAAAACGCCCTCTGGTTTATGTATGAGCCCATTCTGATCTCGGAACAAAGCTGGAGCAAACTCAACGAAGTTCAGCAGAACGCTCTAATGGAGGCGGCTGAGAAAGCCGAGGCCTACTTTGCCAAAGAGGCTGCAGGCCTTGACCAGAAGATGGCTGACGTTTTCGCTGAGAACGGTGTTGAAGTTGTCAGCATGTCACCTGAGGATTATCAGGCTTGGCTTGATATTGCCAAAAAGAGTTCCTACAAGACGTTTGCTGAGAATGTCCCTAATGGCCAGGCCTTGATTGACGCAGCGCTTGCTGTCGAATAGACCGTTAGCTCTCAATTGGCCGGGGCATTATGCCCCGGTCACCGTGGTATCCATTCGTGACGCCTCATTGCTGGGGCGACGCTCAGAACATCCGACTTTGGGGATTCTATGTCTCAGTCTACGACCTACTCAATAGCCTCTCGCAACAGCGTTATTGCAGGTTATATCCGCGTTATAGATACGTTTGCGATTGTCACTGCTGTGTTCGCTGCCATTCTGCTTGCGCTTGGCGTTCTGGTTGTTGTGCAAATGGTTTTCACGCGCTACGTACTCGGTGAAAGCACCATGTGGCAAACAGAGTTCACAACCTACGCCATCACCGCAGCTATGTTGTTAGCGACGCCTTACGTTTTGAAAACCGGCGGGCACGTGGCCGTAACCGTGCTGCCTGACGCTTTGCATGGACTGCCAAAGCGCATCATGCGCTTAACGGCTTCGCTTGTGGGACTGAGCTTCTGCGTCGCCCTGGCTTATGGGTCTTGGTATTACGTTTACGAAGCATACACCATGGCCTGGACCACCGGGACGGTGTGGAATCCCCCACTGTGGCCCGCCGTGTTGCCTATGGCTGTTGGCGCAAGCTTGCTGTCACTGCAGTACGTCGCAGAAATTCTTCGTGGGGAGCCTTGATCATGGATCCCGTTACAAGTGGCATTCTGGTTGTCGCAGTGCTGTTGGTTTTGATGGCCATAGGCACCCCCATTGCGTTTGCTTTAGGCGCAGTTGCGCTGGGTGCGTTGGTGCTAGACCGCGGCGTTGGTGAGTTGATTTATTTTGGTGAAACGTTTTTTGGCAACATGGCCTCGTTTGGTTTTGTTGCCATTCCCATGTTTATCCTGATGGGTGCGGCCGTTGCCTCTTCCCCGACCGGTCGCGACCTGTATCGTTCATTGGATTTGTGGATGGGTAAACTGCCGGGAGGGCTGGCAATTTCAAATATTGGCGCATGCTCAATTTTCGCCGCTTTGTCTGGTTCGTCGCCCGCGACAGTTGCCGCTATCGGTAAGCTTGGCATTCCCGAAATGCGCAAGCGTGGCTACCCTGACGGTGTGGCTGCAGGCTGCATTGCAGCGGGGGGCACCCTGGGCATTCTGATTCCGCCTTCGGTCACAATGATTGTTTATGGTATCTCTACCGAGACTTCGATTGGTCGGTTGTTCATAGCAGGTGCTATTCCAGGCCTTATGTTGGCCGGTCTTTTCATGGTTTGGACGCTGATCGCTTGCAAGCTCCACGGTGGTTATGGCGGCGCCAACCCCGTGGCTCAAGCGGCCGCCCAAATGAAAGAAAACGTTGAAGGCAACATGAAAGCCCTGATCCGGGTGCTGCCTTTTATGGTTGTGGTGTCAGGTATTTTGTTTGCGTTGTACGGCGGCGTTGCAACACCTTCCGAGGCGGCAGGTGTTGGTGCGTTTCTGTGCCTGGCGCTTGCCATCATTGTGTACAGAATGTGGCAGACCAAGCCGATTGTCACCATTATGCGGGATGCACTGCGTGAAAGCGTGATGATCATGTTGATCATTGCTTGTGCCGAGATTTTTGCGTTTGCGTTGTCGTCTTTGTTCATCACGCAAACCGTTGCTGGCGCTATTGCTGACCTTGAGGTTAACCGATGGGTGCTGATGGGCATTATCAATCTGTTCTTGCTGGTAGCGGGTTTCTTTCTGCCGCCAGTGGCCGTCATCGTGATGGCAGCGCCCATTCTACTGCCTATTATATTGGCAGCAAATTTTGACCCTTACTGGTTTGCAGTAATCCTGACCATCAACTTGGAAATTGGCCTGATTACACCGCCGGTTGGCTTGAATCTGTTCATTATAAAAGGCATTGCGCCTGATATTGCACTGCGTGACATCTTGCTGGGCAGTTTACCCTATGCTCTTTGTATGGTGCTTGGCATCGTATTGTTGTGCTTTTTCCCAGAAATTGTCACTTGGCTGCCTGACCTGATTATGGATTCCTGACGGGCCCTTTAAATTTCAGATATCGCTGAGGAAAAGCGTTATGAACATGAGCTTTTTGCAAGAGTTGTTTAGCAGCATTGCCCAGCGAGAAGCTTCTCGCTGGCGCCGCACCGGCAGCCTCGACCATTGCGACCACAGTCAACTGGTAACGGCCTGCCAGGCGCTGCTGCAAAGTGACGGTGAAGCCTCAAGTATAAGCCTTGCCAGTCGAGCGCTGGAAATTTACGCTCGTTTGACCGATGACGAAAAGCGTTTTTTTTTCGAGCAGCTGGTTGTGCTTTTTTCCGCCAAACCGGAGCAGATTGACCAGGCCTACCTGGCTTATCAGGTGGCACGAACCAATGAAAATCTTGAGACTTTGTTTGAATCCTGCGAGCCACGGAGGCAGGAGTTGTTAAGACGGCTCAATCTGTCCAGCGGTGGCACTCACAAGCTGGTGAAGATGCGTGAAGACATGCTCGCCCTGATGGCGGATTCTGCAGATTTTAAAGCCATTAACTCGGATTTTATTCATCTTTTTGGTTCGTGGTTTAACCGAGGCTTTCTGGTACTGAAACGCATTGACTGGAACACTCCTGCCAATATTCTGGAAAAAATCATTCGCTATGAAGCGGTGCATGAAATCCAGGACTGGGATGATCTTCGGCGCCGACTGGATGCCCGAGACCGCCGCTGTTTTGGTTTTTTCCACCCCGCTATCGGTGATGAACCGCTTATCTTTGTTGAAGTTGCGCTCAACAAAGGGTTGCCAAGCCAGATTCAGTCTATTTTGGACAGTGACAGTTACGATATTGACGATCCTGAGTCCGCCGACACGGCGGCGTTTTTCGGTATCAGCAATTGCCAGGTCGGACTGCGAGGCATCTCATTCGGTAATTTTCTGATAAAGCAGGTGGTACAAGAACTGAAGCAAGAGCTGCCTAACTTGAAATACTTTGTGACTTTGTCACCGGTACCCAGTTTCCGCAGGTGGCTGGAAACGACCTGCTTCGACGATGCAAGCATGCTAAGCCTGGAAGCCCGGGAGGTGCTCAAACATTTGAATGATCCTGACTGGCATAAAAACGAGGCGCTTTCGGAGCGTCTCGGTAGCCTGATTAAACCGTTGGCGGCACGCTATTTACTAACAGAGAAAACCACCAACGGCCAGCCACTGAACCCGGTTGCCCGCTTTCATTTGGGTAACGGCGCTGAACTGCACCGTATCAATTGGCTCGGCGATACTTCGGTTAAAGGCATCAGGCAGTCTGTCGGGCTGATGGTTAATTACCTTTATGTACTCGACAACATTGAACGCAACCATGAGCAATACAGCATCAATGGCACAGTTGTATGCTCCTCGGGTGTTCGTGATCTTAGCCGTCGGAGTCGAAAACTGCTCAAAGGAGAGTCTGAAAAATGAGCCATAACCTGTTCAATACCTTCTCAGCCCGAATGCGTGCCCGCCACGATGCGAATTTTATAGTTACGCCAGAGGGGCGCAATTACACCTATGCGCAGGCGCTCGACCTGAGCGCTACTCTGACTGCTGCCCTGATATCTCTGGGAGTCAGCGTAGGCGACCGGGTAGCTGTGCAGGTCGACAAAAGCCCGGAGGCCATCTTGCTCTACCTGGCTTGTCTGCGCATGGGCGGTGTGTATTTGCCCTTGAACACCGGTTATACCGCGTCAGAAATTGGATACTTTTTAAGCGATTCAGAGCCAGCTCTGTTTGTTTGCCGGCTCGACTCCCTTGAAACAGCGAACCAGATTGCGGCAGATACCGGCTGCCCTCAGGTGGTCACTCTGGGTACAGAGGGTGATGGCACGTTGATGGACAAAACCGCTGGCGTGACACCGTTTTCGGGTATTGAAGCCCGGACTGATAGTGATCTGGCGGCCATTCTTTATACCTCTGGCACCACCGGGCGCTCAAAAGGTGCCATGTTGACCCACGGTAATCTGGGCTCCAACGCCAAAACCTTGGCAGAGGTATGGCGTTTTACCGAAACCGACCGGTTGATTCATGCTTTACCTATCTTTCATACCCACGGTTTGTTTGTGGCCTGCAACGTTGTGCTGATGTCGGGTGCCAGCATGTATTTTTTGCCCCGGTTTGACGTCGACGACGTCATTGGCGCGATGGCGAACGGCACCGTGGTTATGGGTGTGCCCACATTCTATACCCGCTTGTTGCAGGACCCGCGCCTGACCCCTGAACTGGCCGCTAATGTACGTTTGTTTACCTCCGGTTCTGCGCCCTTGACGGCCGACACTCACAACGCATTCCGACAACGTACCGGGCTCGCCATTCTTGAGCGCTATGGGATGACTGAAACCAATATGATCACCTCGAACCCCTACGATGGTGACCGTCTTGCTGGCACCGTGGGCATGCCTTTGCCCGGCGTCGAAGTCCGAATCACCGATGCCGAGACTCACAAGACAATCGCGCCCGGCGACATCGGCATGTTGGAAGTCCGTGGCCCTAACGTGTTCAGCGGTTATTGGTGTATGCCTGAGAAAACCCGCGCCGAGCTTCTTGATGACGGTTTCTTCGTAACTGGCGATCTTGCGATGATCGATGAGCGCGGGTACATCAACATAGTTGGTCGTGATAAAGACTTGGTGATTTCAGGTGGTTTCAACGTCTACCCGAAGGAAGTTGAACAGGTTATCGATGAAATGGACGGCGTTGTGGAGTCGGCGGTGATTGGTGTGCCACATCCCGATTTCGGTGAGGGTGTGACGGCCGTATTGGTTCTGAAGCCGGGTGCTAAGGTCGAAGAGATCCATGTATTGTTTGAGCTATCTGACAAACTGGCCAAATACAAACAGCCTAAAAGAGTGTTCTTCGTTGATAGCCTGCCCCGCAACACAATGGGCAAAGTCCAGAAAAATCAGTTGCGAGATCAGTACGAAGACATTTACGCCGACGCCTGATTCATATTTAGTATAAAGAGATGTTTATGACCAATAAAAACTATCGTATCGGCCAGATCGTACCGAGTTCCAACACCACGATGGAAACGGAAATTCCTGCCATGCTGCGCGCGCGCGAAGCAGTTGCACCGGAGCACTTTACGTTTCACTCGAGTCGCATGCGAATGAAGAAAGTGACCCGCGAGGAGCTGGCGGCCATGGACGGTGAGTCCGGCCGCTGCGCACTCGAGCTTTCTGACGCCCAGGTGGACGTGATGGGTTACGCATGCCTGATTGCGATTATGAGTCGCGGTGCGGGTTACCATCGGGAGTCTCAGCGACGATTGCACGAAGTAACCGTCGGCAATGGTTTTCCAACCCCGGTGATCAGCAGTGCCGGTGCCCTTGTGGAAGGCTTGGCGACATTAGGGGCCAAAAAAGTGGCGATCATTACGCCCTATATGAAGCCATTGACGCAAATGGTAGTCGATTACATTCAGTCCGAAGGAATTGAGGTGGTTGATAGTATTGCGCTGGAAATCCCTGACAACCTTGAGGTCGGGCGTCAGGACCCGCTGGCGTTGCTGGAAATCGTCAAACGTCTAAAGTGGATTGGGGCAGACGCGGTGGTGCTGTCTGCCTGCGTTCAAATGCCATCACTGGCGGCCGTTCAGAAGGTTGAAGACAGCATCGGGTTACCGGTAGTGTCGGCGGCTACCTGTACCACTTTTCAGATGTTAAAAGCGCTGGGCCTGGCAACCCTTGTGCCCAACGCTGGTTGCCTGCTGAGCGGGCAATACACGTAACAGTTCAGGTAAAAGCTTTGTGTTTTGACGTGTGTACGACAACGTGGAGTTGCATTTAAGAAGGCCGACGAAATGTCATTTCACGCATATTACTCTGGCTGCTTTTTCTATTCTCGGGGCAGGCTCCGGGGACGGGCCTCAGGTCTGTCCCCCTTTGGCAGCAGGGTCCAGTATATTTGCCGCGTACAATGTGTTTTGCAGCAACGTAGCGAT
>Ga0307982_1000147_pt1 | contig 52785 bp, 34 predicted proteins | sample OrgLakmetagen989_FD_201847 | JGI IMG/M metagenome (GOLD analysis project Ga0307982, IMG submission 201847) | Saline water microbial communities from Organic Lake, Antarctica - #989 | ecosystem: Environmental > Aquatic > Non-marine Saline and Alkaline > Saline | place: Antarctica: Organic Lake... | reverse complement strand
GGGGGATCGCCATGTGCTGACGTGGGAGTGCGAGATGCGGTGCCAGGCAGTCGTCCCACCTTCGGCAGCATGACGGCCATCCCTGGATCATTGGACTCTGCGCAGGTGCTGCCGGATGGAGTGGATGTCGGCTCACCAGTGCAGCTGCGCTTCGCAGTGTGTGATGTGCCGGAGGAGAGCAAGGCAGCAGCAGTGACTCAACTCAGAACAACACCCGTCGTCGCTGATCCTGAATTCGCCGTTATTGTTGAAGCATCAAGCGTGGTCATTATTGCAGCGCAGGATGACCCGGAATCGCCAACTGCAAAAAGAAATACCCCTTCGAAGGGGCTCAACATAGGTGCATGGGTTGGAGTAACAGCAGGAATCCTTGCGGTACTGGCACTGCTTGTTTTTGTCATAGTTCTCATTGTGCGAAAGCGAAATGCTCGAGGCTTACCCACAGTGAACCGCCATCAAGAGGGTGCACTGTCAGCGGAAAGGCCGCCCGGCCAAAACTTACTGTTTGTCAGGACAGTGAATGTGGCAAGCAAGCCTCGCTCTTCAAGGTCTCTTCGCTCCCCAGGCTCTAAATCTCGCAAGGCTGGATTTTTGACTCCCCGAAGCAAAGCTCGCAAACAGCAACAGGCACGAGCTGCCAAGCACGCGACGATTGTCAACTCTGATCCATGAGTATATTTCAAGCCGGATTTGTTTCGAGAAGGTTCTCAACGTCAACTGCATCGGACACAGAGGGCCAATTCCCGTAATTCTGATTTTTTGGGGGGGGGGCTGTCCCCTTGGGGTACAGTGCAGAATGTCACAGATGAAGACATTTTGTCGAAGTATTGTACAACCTGGTGAATCGAGACAATATGCAACGAGCCAGCTGTTTGCTACTTGGAGGCGTCTTGGCCCTGCTCCGTCCACTGACAGCTTAGACTGCACGCACCATGGCGGCAGGGCAGGAAGCAGCTGCCTTGAAGGACAAGCTGTATAGACCAACCACCCGCCTTCAAAAGCTTGATTTGACCATCTTCAACGGACAGATCACCCAAAGATCAGACGGAACAGCATTCAAATTCACTGGAGATGACAACTACGCGCAAGTAGCTCAAGCAATGCAAGAGGTTGTGCACTTGTCAATGGAGAAACTTGGGCTTGAGAAGTCCCTCATTGGCCAAAGCGCGCAGAGCCCAGGCAGCACAGTTTTCGTATCTAGTGGTATTGAGCATGCAGCTACAGTGTGTGTCCTGATCCAGGGATTGGGGGCAGTCCGGTTCGTGGCATGCTCATGGCACATCTTGAGAATTGTCGTGCATCTTTGCGTTCACAGGCCAGGCCTATGGGCTCGCAGTGTAGCCATTAACGACAATTTATCAAAAGGTGACATGAATATCGATATTCAGAACTGCCTGTAAGTGTCCCAATGATTGCATGTTCCTGCGACATGCATGCACGAAGCCTCCACAGACTGCGAAGCTGGGGAGTCATCATTGCCAATCCGAATCAGCGGTCCGTGGAAGAATGGGATGAAAATGACAAGGGTAAATACCCAATTGGAGAACACATCGTATCAAGTTCTTCATATTCAGTACGTATCCGGCCGAGCTTTGCAGCATTGGACACACTTGATCGCCCTCGCAGGCTCACATGGCCACCTTATGGGCAGAAGTCATCCAGCAGCGGCTAGCTCCGTCCGCAAAACTGGTATTTGTAGGGCATAGCAATGGGGGCCATTGCCTCAGCGAGCTTCTGCAAGCCCACGGAAGCGAGGTGCTTAGCCGCACTGCAGCAATTGCACTGACTGATGCGCTGTGGCAAGGGAAGTCGTGGACTGGGCAACCACAAGTGATAAACTGGGTGGCCTCAGGAAAGCCAACAGGCACCGCGATTGAGGGATGTCCTGACAGTAACCTGCAGCGCTCAGCAGGAAGCCGGGAACACGTGTACACAACTCACGCGGCCCGCGGAGACTTTTGGCCTTGGCTGGACGCTCAAGTGGGCACGCCGTCAGCCGAGCAAACTGGGGAAGTGCACGGGGAGCTGTAGTACACGTGCTACAGGGTGGATGCATTATTTGGAGCCGGAGCCAGAGAAGGCCCGCTTAGGGATGGATGCGAGCTGCTGCATGCTTCGCTGCTTCAGAAGCTGGGGTCGCTGGCCGGCTGGCTGCTTGGCGTCACTTGCAGCAAAGCACCTGAAGCTGGGCTTGGTGCCACCGATTGATGTCAACTCACATGATGCTGGGAGAGCTCGCTTAGCCGAGATAAAGACATTACCAGCTGATTTGAGGGCTGACTCAGCGCACAGCAAACTTGCTCCAGAATCTTGAGACAAGAAATCAAGTGAGCATTCAGAATCAGACACATAAGGGCCACTCTGAGCTGCTCCCATATCTTGCAGTTGTATGAGCGTGGGTAGGGGTTGCACTTCAATGCCAGCTGCACCCATGGCGTCGCTGCAGGGTTGCATGACAGGCTTGCCGTCGTGGGCTATGTGGGAGAAGCTGCCGGCAAATCCACCATCCAGACACGCAACGGCTGCTTTCAGCATCTCCGGGGCCTGTAGTCGAGAAGCACACCTCAGAACTGGGCAAGCATGCGTGAGTCTTGCGGTGGACACCAGGATTGTCCCGCCAAAACCACTCAGAAGCTGTACTTCTGCAACAAGGCTGTCGCCGGAAGTCGGTGGCTGCGGCGATCCAAGCAGAGCTTCGCTGCGCCAGAACTCATCCTCTGTCATGGGATCATACAGTGCAAAACCACGTCGCTGGCTTTCAAGCTGAAGTGCACTCGGCTCGGGAAAGGCTCCCCAAAACAGTCGAACAAGGCGCACAGGCTCCAGACTAGGAAGCAATTCAACCACCGTATCAGAGTCACACATGAGCTTCATATCCAAAACTTGGCATTTGCCCATGGTTCGCTGTGATTTGAAGAGTTTTCCGGCATCTTTTGCAGCTGTAAATGCTTCATTATCGTACAGGCCCGCGGTACGAGCTTCCTTTCTGCGCTTGTTCAGAATCGTTTTGACTTGGTCGCGAGCTGGTGGAACAAGGCGCCGAACGCAAGTAAACACGCGACATGCAAATGACAGCGAACCCTGTTCTGTATGTAGGGATGGCGTGACCTCAATGCTGGCTGCCTGTAACTGCCTCAAGTGCCACGCCACTCCAGGGCGGCTGCACTGGTTTTGTAGGTTCAGGCTGTAGCTCAGGCCGGCGCACAAAAAGTGCCGAGCAGTGTTCTCTAAAGCCGCAGCAAGAAATGATTGTGGAATCATTGAGAGAGGCGATAGGCTCTGCTCAGTCACGCTAATTGTTGCAGATGAAGAAAGGTCCCTTGGCGTCATCCAGTTCCAAGACTTGCGTGCGCTGAGTTCTTCCCAGAGCTGTCGACCATCGCATACAAAGAAGACTGGGCAGCCAGGAAGGGTTCCAGATGCGTCTTGAATAGTCATTTTTAATGCGTCGATGTGCTTTTGTATGTCCAGTGGAGCAGATTTGGCGTTGGCCGCTTGTTTCCTTTGTTTGTTGTTTGCCTTCGGTCGTGCTTGACCGCTGGAAGCCAACCCATTTTGCTTTGCTCTACCAACATATGAGGCCACAAAAAGAGTGTTACAGTGACGTGTGTCGATTGCAGCTAGGAGCGCATGATTGGAGGCAGCAGTTTGCAGCCGCTGTGCAAGCAGTTCGGCTGATCTTGGGTGTCCATCGTGTGATAAGGTCAGGCCAGCAAAGAGGAATTCACTCTTTTCATCAATCGAAATTAAAAGATGATTATGCTCTCCTGGAGGATCTGATGCCTTGCGTTGCATGATATGCTTGGAAAGAAGATAGGATTTGAGCGACCTTGGCTTCAAAACTTGATACCAAACACCAGCGAGACTATCAATGCACGAAGCTGCGTGTGCGACCGACCGACAAAAATGCGCTAGCTATACTCAATAGTGTTGATCAAACCCCACTTGAAAAGTTTGGCCGTCAAGTTTGCTTGCTGGCGTTTGCAGTGGCTTCACGGTCAGCTTCATCTCGCTCAGCTCTGTGCTGTATGGGGGGGCTGAAGTCTCTTTGTTCAGAATTAAGCCTGAAAAGAATGGCAAAAATGTCGTTTTAAAATCAAGTTCGAAAGAATTTCTGCACCCCTGTCCGAAAGCAGCCAAACACGCCCAACTCAAAAAGTTTTGAAGATTATTCTTGCGCGCCTCCACTTGAGTTGTCTAACATGAAAGCATCATGGCTACTGAAGGCAACCAAACATATTAGCCAGTAAGCTAGCATTTCCTACGGGATCCGATATTAGTTGGCAGTTTCGTGGAGATCAATCGCTTGTGGGTCGAGGATTTATTCGAGAGGTGGAGAAGCACGACATCGAGCAAATGGAGAAGGTATGTATGCACGCATAATGACTGGCCGAGTGCAGTGAGCAGGAACAATATTGTATTCGATCTCTTTTACTTACTATATCGATTAACGATATCGTGGAGACCGGGATTGCTTTTGTACTGATGGCATGCTCTGTCAAACGAGCGGAGGTATTGTCAGCGCAGGCGTACTCGCGTACGAGTTCAACGAGCACGGGGCAGTGGACAGGATGGAACTCGCACATTATGTTGTACTTCCTGCAGCACGGGGAGTTGGCGCCGGCAGGCCCATTTTGACGATATTGCTCCAAGCGGTTTACAGGAGGCGAGACGAGTATGGGTGAGTGCTGCAATTGTCTATGCGCTGCAGCGGTCAAATTACGCCAGACGTTCGGTTTTATACGTGTTTAGCCGAACCCCGATGGTCAGTATGCCAAGTGTAATGCGACGACGGGTCCACCATCTTGGCCGCAGGGATTGGGCCTCGCGTCCGATTCCCAGGGAGGCAAACTAGCCAGCTCTTGAGGCTAGGCTCATTGCAGAGAAGCTCGACCACAGACGAACTGCCCTTGGGCCCAGCAGCGCTTGTCTTGAGCGAGCTGCGGTGAGGAAGCACCCCCCTCCTCAAGCAACAAGCCAGCCCATCCCCAGCTGACGGACACTATTGCTCCATGTCATGCTGCTCTGTCCTTTCACGCACTGCCCTGAGTTGCCCTGTTTGATGGCAAGCGTGCTCTCTCGTTGATGGTGGGCACGTGTGGGCGACTGAGCCTTCAAACCTTAGCCGCAGCTGCAAGGCCTAGCTGGAAGTTGGCACATGATAGCTTCAGCCCGCAGGGAACAAGTGCTGCAGCCTGGACCTGGAGTGATACTGTGGGTGCTGCTTGGTTTGCCGGTGAAACAGTCACACTACAGGACTGTGCAGCCTGACCGCAGGCTTGGGTTTCCAGAAGTGGCAAGAGGAGCTGATGCAGGGGGGTTCAGCTTGCTCCTGAGCAAGGCTTTCTGCAGCTACGCTGTGCCTGAAATTGAAACTACAATCGATATTGTTATGTTGCATGTCAGCAACCATAGTCCACGCTCTGCTACCTTCAAGATTTCGGCGAGCTTGCGTGGCTAGAGTTTGAACAATTTCCGCAGGAGCGTGGCACCATCAACGCCATGAGTTCCAAGGGTCACAAACTTGCAGACAACATTGCTAATATATTAGGCTTACCTGGTGGTTCGTCCTCAGGGTACACTACTCAAGCATCTTCGCATACACCTGCAGCATCGGGCGCACAAGCCCAGTCAAGCTTTGCCACGCCGAGCACCTCGACAGCCCCAAAGCCACAGCACAGCACAGAAGCAGCGATCACGTTGCACATGCCGATTCCATTTTCAGTGTCTCTTGAGTTTAGGCTGCGCGGCCGAATGATTGGGAAAGGTGGAAGTCACTTGCGGCGTTTCGCTGAAGCATATCCCGGCTCTCGGGTGGACGTTGAGGGGAATGACAACAATCCTGCTGGCCTTGCTTACCGCATTTCAGCACCAGACCAACGCGGTCTGCATGCTGTGCGACAGATTGTGCAGCAGCATATGCACAAAATGGGCGCAGACTGGGAGCAGTTTCGCATGCAAAGCATGGGTCCGTCGCCGGGCGTGCCCATGCAGGGGTTTCACGGGGGGGACTTTCCGGGGGGCTTTTCGGGGGGCTTTCCCCCTTCCTGGGGCCAACCCCACCCCATGATGTCGCAAGGGCCCGTTAATGTTGCGGCAGCCCGCGAAGCTGCTCTCGCTGCAGCCAACGCAGCACTGCGTCGCGGGGGTTCGGCCTCAGGGCCCCGGGCAGCATTTGCCAGGGGGCGCCGAAGCGGCAGCAGGGATCACAGCGCAAGGGACAAGAAACAACACAGCAATACCAGTCGTAGTGCTTTGGAAGGAAAGTTGCCGAACTACTCAGCTGGGGGTGCAACGAAGCCCCATGAGACCGCTGCTGCTGGCAGTTTGGCTTCAGGGGGCGCTGATGCCAGTGCTGCTGCCAGTGCTGGTGGTGATGCTGGTGGTGACGCCAAAGCTGGTAGTGATGCTGATGCCAGTGCTGCTGTCAGTGCTGGTGGTGATGCTGGTGGTGACGCCAAAGCTGGTGATTCTGATGCCAGTGCTGATGCCAGCTCTGCAGGGGGCGCTGATATCAGTGCTGGTGCTGGTGCTGGTGGTGATTCTGATGCCAGTGCTGCTGTCAGTGCTGGTGGTGATGCTGGTGGTGACGCCAGTGCTGCAGGGGGCGCTGATATCAGTGCTGATGCCAGTGCTGATGCCAGTGCTGGTGGTGACGTCAGTGCAGATGCCAGTGCTGATGCTGGTGCTGGTGGTGATGCTGGTGGTGACGCCAAAGCTGGTGATTCTGATGCCAGTGCTGATGCCAGTGCTGCAAGGGGCGCTGATGCTGGTGCTGGTGGCGATGCTGGTGGTGACGCCAAAGCTGGTGATTCTGATGCCAGTGCTGACGCCAGCTCTGCAGGGGGCGCTGATGCCAGTGCTGGTGCTGGTGCTGGTGGTGATGCCAGTGCTGATGCCAGTGCTGATGCCAGTGCTGCAGGGGGCGCTGATGCCAGTGCTGGTGCCAGTGCTGGTGGTGATGCCAGTGCTGATGCCAGTGCTGATGCCAGCTCTGCAGGGGGCGCTGATGCTGGTGCTGGTGATGCTGTTGGTGATGCCGCTGCTGGGGGTGCTCCTGGTGACGACGACGCACGCGCAGATATCGCGCCCGGTGGTGGTAAACAGAGTGCTGCAGCGGATGAAATCCTATCACGGTCTGCTTCTCGTTCACAGCCGAGCGGCAGGGGGGGCAAGCCTCGGGGTGGCGGGGTGCGCGGCCGCAGGGGGGGCTCAAAGCGCCAGCGGGGGCCATCCCCTGGCAACTTTCAGGGGGGGCGCCAGCAGCACAAGTTCTCGCGTGGAGGGACTCCTCCTCGCCAGCCGTATGGGGCCTATCCCACACAGCAGCAGCAACAGCAGCAGTTCATGGCAGCACAGCAGCAAGCCATGTGGCGGCAGCAGCAAGCCATGCAAGCCCAAGCGCAGCAGTGGCACGCCAGGCAGCAGCAGCAGCATTATCATATGCATATGCAGCAGGGGCAGATGCAGCAGCAGCAGCAGCAGCAGCCGCCGTCGCAGGCAGGAGGCCACTTCCCTGTCCACCCCACGCCCCACGGCCACCACAGCACCCCCACACAGTTTCAACCTCAAGCACACCAGCACACATGGCCAGGCGGAGCACCGCAAGTGCCATCACAGCACCCATCTGCGCTGGCTCACGCAGCACAGCACAGCGCGGCGCCTGCTGGGTGGCCCCAACAGCATTCGGCGCCGCCTATTGCCCAAGGGCGACAGCCGATTCAAGCAGGGCCAGCCGCACAGTGGGCCGCGCAGCACGGGAGCACTGCGCAGGCGGCAGCCCAGTGGATGGCGCAAGCGCAAAGCGCACAGCCCCCCCCCCCGCCACCCCCGCCGCAGCCAAAGTGAGAAGTGCAGATACGTTAATTCCAATTGTTTACTGTATTGTGTTCACTCCCTCAATTCAAGTTTCACACACCCAACAACCCTATGGGCTCTTCTCATGCTGAATCTTCTCACGCAGGGCTGCAAGTCGCTCCTCCCGCTCCGCGTGCATGCGTCGCCACTCAGCCTCCTCCTCATCCCACTCTGAGCCCCCTGCGCCCACGCCAGGGCTTGCACCGGGGAGTGCACTTGCTGCACCACGTTGTTGTTTTGCCAGCCACTTCTCTCTGGGCGTCACGGGGCTGTTGGTGGAAGGGGAGGTCGGCTGCCCCCCCTGCGAGGGGCTTTTCAAGGGGGGGGCTCCCGGCTGGGCGTCTGATGGTGCAGATGATGCTGCCCCAGCGCGCTTCAATGCCCACAGCTCCTTGGGTGTGTGTACTGCACGTCCACCTGTGGCCTGCGCTGCATTATGGGGGCTGGGGGTGGCGGCTGCAGGTGCTGCGCCCCCAGCGGCGGCGCCCAGCTCAGGGGCTTCTTCGCCACGCAACGCTGCCCATGTAGCATCATCAATTTCTTCGTATTGTCTGTCATCTGCCAAGTTGAAGGCCTTTCTGACAGCTCCACCAGCAGACTCGTCAATACCCGATCGCACTCCCTGGCCCTGTGAGCGACATGGCGTCAAGGATAAGTGCATGTGTCATGCAGCAAGCAAACATACCCATTCGCGGATACTGGCAAGGCGCTCTTTGCTCATCTTGAAGCGCACGGCGAAGTTGTCAGCAAACTCTTGTGCCTGCAGTGCGCGCTTGTTGTGAGAGTGCTGAGGAAGCAGAAACAGGCAGGCAGGCCAACTCACACTGTGCACGTCCCAGGCAAACACCAAACCAGTAGTAATGACAGCTGCTGTGCCCGTGGCAAGTGCAGTACCGTACAGAAACGCTCTGCTTGCGAGTTGGCCTGCTGTCATGCCCGTGGCTGGATCCACGACTATTCTTGCTGGCTGTGCACTAGCGCTCTGCCCCTTGCTCGGTTTGTTGGCAACCTGCAGAGCACGCTTCCAACCAACTCTCGTTCCTAACGCTAGAAACGCAAGAGCCGCCACTCCAGCGGCTGCAGGGGCACCCAGTGCCGCCGCAGAATTTGACGTGTCTTCGCTCGCTCTCGGCATTGCTGTCGATGCTTGTGACCGAACCTCAAATGAAGCACAGGTAAGCCCAGAAAAGCTTTAAATGCACCAAAGCTGGAGCATGTATGCAGCAAGGCCGGGTTTGTTGAATTTGCATCCCCGCATGCGTATTTATTACAGCTTGCGTGGCTATCTGGCACTGCCAGGCTCAACGCCCTTGACCACGCATTGTAGCTTTTCTATTTCCATTGCAATGTCACCCCTCGCCACAAACAACAGCGCAGCAGTATTTTTCTCTGCAGCGAGCTTATTGCCAACTATTTTGTTCAACTCGTTCAGTTGATTGCCAAGCGCCACCCCGACCTGGGAAATTTCCTTGCCTTGTTTCAGGCTGCAATCATGAGTGCCGCTGCTGCCCACCCAGTAGAGTCCAAGCAACGCAGACACGATGGCCGCACATTTGATCAGCTCCGCCCACTTGTCTGTGAACAGCGTTTAATCAACCGAGCGGATGGATCAGCTCGTATCAGTGCTGGTGAGCAATTTCCGCATTTCCCAGCTGTCAGGCGACCGTGAGTTGATTTGTTTGCAGGACAATGTGCTGTATTGGTGGCAATTCATGGCCCTCGTCAGTCTCCCACACCCCGTCGTGAGGATCCGACCGCTCTCACAATTGCTGTGACGGTAAGGCCGTCTTCTGGCACAGCTGGCCCCCAAGAAAAGCACCTAGCCACGCTGCTCACCACCGCTCTGAATGCTGTTGTGGTGCGAAGCGACTTCCCTCGCTGTGTACTGGATGTCACGGTTCAAGTGCAGAGCGCTGATGGCGGTGTGGCCGGCCTTGCACTTTGCGCTGCCGGGCTGGCTTGCTCCGACGCCGGCGTGCCTCTTCTCGGAATGCTTGAAGCAGCAACAGTGGCTGTCACGCCAGGCGGGGACCTTGTTGTTGACCCAACGGAGGAAGAAGAGGATGTTGCTGCGTCTGTGTGCACGGCAGCTTTCTGCGCCAGTTCTGCCATTCCGAACAGTATTGGTGCAAGCGCCACAAATGGTGTGGTAGTGTCTCAGATGTCGGGGATATTGGAACCAGATGCACTGTCCGCGACATTGGCAGCTACGCGTGCTGCTGCTGCAACATCAGGTGCATTCTTCACCGTATCCCAAAAGCAACTGACTGCACGCGACCATGGCCAGCTTCAGTAAGCCAGTTCAGGGCACCTAGTCTGACGACATTTCTTGTATAGGTCGTGTAGCTCAGTTGGTTAGAGCATTCGTCTAATAAGCGAAAAGTCATGGGTTCGAGCCCCATCTCGACCATACCTTTTTGCCTCAGCAACAACTCTGCTTCCCTGCCGGCCGGGCTCTGGGCACTGCAGCTCCAGCAAGTACAGCATCAAAGGCAGTACAGCAGCAACCATCGTGCGACAAGCCCTGCAGCAGCTTCTGATGCAGACGAGTATGAAGACAGTCAGCAAGTGTGTCTGGTTGCTTTCTGCATTCTTCAGTCCACTGTTATTTTGGAGGAGTTCAACATTGCCAAGGTGCGCTTGGCCTCCTTGAACCAGGCACACTACGCCCAGTGCTGACAGTTGGGCAAGGCACGCAGTAGGGGCGATGTGGCAGTGCACTGCTGGCAGGGGGTGTTTTGCACTGCATGCCTGCATCTGTGCAGCACATCCACGACAAGGCTTGGGCCTAAGCGTGCGCGATTCAGCCCAAGAACACAGGACGGCTCATATTGACGCAAGTCGCCCGGCCGGGCTGAGGCTCTGCCTGGGTTCATGTCCATTTCAATGCATCTGATTGCAGGTCTTTTCACCATTGTCTGGTTGCTGATTTCGGGCACAGCCTCAGATGCCCTGCACTCAACAGCACCTCCTGAAGCGTGTTCCCGGCCATTGGCCACGCTGGATGCTTTTGCTTGACTTGGCGCTGCCAAGGCAGAGCTTGGCAGCGTATTCAACGCAAAGATGCCCTGTTCCCAGTGCATGGGAGGCAACCTTGCCGCCGCCTCCAGCCTGCCCCGGCCCTGGTGAGAACGAACACTGCGAAGTAGGAGAAGTGTTTACAAGTGTTTCAAATGTATCCAGCTTCTAACATTAGAAAAGATTGTTTGGCCACTTTTAATGTATAGGTCGTGTAGCTCAGTTGGTTAGAGCATTCGTCTAATAAGCGAAAAGTCATGGGTTCGAGCCCCATCTCGACCATACCTTTTTGTTGGTCCCTTGACTTTTGCGATGCTGACTTGGTCTGCTGACCAGGACGCTCGCTATAAGCAGTGTCTTCCTTGACACCTTGCAATACAAATACATCTGATGCTGGTCATCATAGCGTGGCTTGCTGTCTTGTCACGCACAGCGTAGCCAGCTAGGCCCCCTGCTGGCCCTCCCCCTCTCCCTGTATCCCTCATTCTCGGAGCCAGGGGCCTCATCTACATGAGCTTACCATAGTCGGAGGGGGGGTCTGCTGCGGTACTGACCATCACACATATGAATAGGTGTTCCGTGGGCTTCGCAGAACACAGTAGAAATGGCATAAATTGAAGGAGGGGGCGGATGTGCGATGCGGACTTGGTCTGCTGACCAGGACGCTCGCTATAAGCAGTGTCTTCCTTGACACCTTGCAAACAAATACATCTAATGCTGGTCATCATAGCATGGCTTGCTGTCTTGTCACGCACAGCGTAGCCCTCTCCCTGTATCCCTCATTCTCGGAGCCAGAGGCCTCATTTGCAGGCAGATGTCTGTGCGTGCGCTCCATGTTGTATTGACTTCAAGTTTGGCTTTCTGCACAGCCATGGTGGCCTTAGACAACGTGTCTATCTTTACTTTGGCTTGTGTTTTTACTTCGTGTCTGGGCGCATTCAATTTCGGATACACCACTGGCATTATGTGAGAGCAGCAAAAGCCTGCCAGGAAATTTCTCTCTAAGCTCCGTCCACCACGCCATGTTACAGCGCAGGAAATTTGCCGAGTATCAGCTCAAGGTGGGACATGCCGCCCCTCATCAAGGGCTGCCTAGTTGCCTGTGTTCTGGCTGGTGCTGCATTTGGGGCGGCTGCTTCACGGCCGTTTGCCAACTGGCTTGGCCGCTCTTGCTCGCAAGCTGCAGCAACAGTGGCATATGGCGCAGGTGCCACAATGATGGCAACTGCACCATCTTTGGCAGTCCTTCTAATTGGAAGATCTATTGCTGGTGTTGGTGTTGGTTTATCTTCCTGCTTGGTCAACATTTACATTTCAGAGGTGGTCCCGCCAAGCCGCCGAGGAGCGTTTGGGGCGATGGCCCCATTAGCCGTCACTGCAGGCATTCTCAGCAGTTACACCATCAACTTGAGCAGCCTTTCCTGGAGGCTTCAACTGGCAGGCTCTGCGCTGCCAGCAGTGCTGCAGCTTCTGATGTGGCCGTGGCTTTTGCTAGAAACCGAGACGTACCTCGCATGGCGACGTGGCAAGGCAATGCCAGCCTACACGCCATGGGGTGGTGCAATCACTGCGCAGCCGATAGGCGCGCAATGCTTGCCAGCGTCGGCAGAAGAGCCGCTTTTGCCTGCTGAGTCCAAACTTGCAGCAGCAGCTGAGCTTGGCGTGTCGCTGAAACTTCAAAGCCAGTCACCACCAGTGAACAAGTTGGCCTGCGGAGGGCTGCTGTACAGCCCTTCCCGCAAAGCCCTCATCGTTACAGTGGCGCTGCAGCTGCTTCAGCAAGCCTCCGGCATCAACATTGTGGTTTACTATGGGCCGCAAGTCTTGTCCGACGCTGGCTTTTCACACAAAGATGCAGTGCTGGGCACCTTCATTGTGGGTGTTGCGCAGTTAGTTGCCACAGCTGTCTTGGCCCGGCTGGTTGACGGCGTGGGTAGACGCCCTCTGGCTTTGACTGGGCTGGCAGGCATGGTGGTGGGATTGTCGGCCCTGGCGGCGTCGGCGGCACCGCAAGTCAGCCCATTGAACTCCGCAAAGTGGATCGCGGTTGGCTCATTGCTCTTGTTCCGAGTTGCATTCTCGCTGTCTCTGGGGCCTTTGCCATACATTGTAACGGCCGAAGTGTTCCCAACTGCAACCAGGGCCAGTGGCGTGTCGGTTGCGTGGGTGTGCAACTGGATTGCAAACTTCGGCATCTCCCTGTCATTTCCTCCGCTGCTCAAGGCCGTCTGACCGACAGGCGTGTATACAGGCTATGCCGTTGTTTCTGTGCTTGCGGCTGTGTACGTCGCCTATGGGGTGCCAGAGACAAGCGCGGGAATTGCACAGGAGGACGCAAAACCCAAACCAGCATGACTCAGCATTGCTGCTTCACCCTGGACTGTTGTTGGCCAGCAGGATAAGCACGCTGGTGACCAGGGATGCAGCTGTGCCCAGCAATGGCGGCGTGACGAGGACGACCCCCCCGAGAAAAATGCCCGTGTGGCGCGACACAACGTCCACCCAGTGCAGCAAATCGGATGAAAATGGCTCTACTTGCTGGTGGTGGTGGTCTCCAGTGGTGGCGGATGCTTGTTGTGGGTCGCTGGGCTCGCCGTTGGTTCGTCTCCTGGCTCCAGCCCAGGCAGCCTGCTCATTGCTAGGGGCCCCTTGACGCGGGCTGCTATCCAGCTGCAGCTGGGCACTGCTACCGACTTCAACCACTGTTGTGTCTGCCAGTGCGTTTTCTGTTCCGTACTCGGCATTCGCGTCGAGGAGGGGGGGGGGGGGTGCAAGCCCACCATGTGCGATCGTCCCGCGCAGCGCGCATGCTTGCAGAAGATCAATGCTGCATACAGAGTGGACCTTTGAAGACGTATAAAGCAAAAGCGAAGCCGTTGCCACAGTCATGACTGCCCAGATCGACAAGCTGACTGCAATTTCAGGGTCCAAATTCAGAAGAATCACAGACAAAGCACACATGAAAAAGCCTGCCGCGCCTAGCACCGTGAAGAGCAATTGTTGCAGGACCATGTTTGAGTTGAAGCGCTCTATCTCCCTCCTCAGTCCCACCAGCCTCGTTCGCAGCTGGCTCTCGTTCACTGTTCCCCGCAGCACACCGCTTGCAAGCGCAGACAGGTCGCTGCGAATTGATACCAATATGGGCACAACCACCCCGAGCCCCCCAAAGTACCACATGGAGCCAAGCGAGCCCGCCACGGTCGTGTTCACCGCGGTCAGGGCAAGCGGCTGAAAGTAGGCGAACAATCGTGCCAGTTGCACCCTGTTGCTGTTGTCGCCTGCAGTGGGGCCATCCAGCTGCACCTGAATAAATGCGTAAGTAAAACCTGACGTCAAGGCTAGATTAGCGGGGACAATTCCGAAGCACAGCAGGCGGAAGAGGAGTTTACTGCTGTGAGCAAGAGTGAGTCTGGCCGCAGTCGAGGTGGCAGTCTGCCACCTGAAAACTGTTGCATCAGTCAACCAGTTTGCCGGCAACACCAAGTAGCAACATGGCTGAAAATAGCATGGATGTGAATTTGGTGCTTTGGCGTCGGCGTCATGCAGGTGGGTTGAAAACAATGAGGTCGCATGCGACAAGCGGCAGACTCACAAAGCTTGTAAAACCGCCCAGCAGCCACAGAACTGCAGAGCCACCCACTGGCCCTGCAGTTTCAAGCTGCACATCAGCATTGAATGTGGCAACAGTCCACAGCAGCGCCTGCCACACTAAAAGAATGTACAGGCTGATCAGAGCGATTCCGTGGATTATGACTGCTGTGGACTGTGAAGAAACCTCGCTGAACTGAAAAGAGCGCTGAAAGCCCATCAAGCTAAGCACAGACACGAGTCGTTCCACATGCTTCCAGCCTGGGTCTTGCTTGCGAGCTTCTGCCTCTGCCTTTGCCTCTGCCTCTGCTTCAGCATGCATTTGCTGGGATGCATTGTCTGTTGCTGCAGGCCAAATCGGTTGCTTAGTGGCACTCATATATAAAAATAGGCCAGCACTGAAGTTATGAAACACAAAGAGACATCAAATTCAATGCAAGTCTCTAGATTTGCTACTGCAGACTTGAGGATTTCGTTTCAGGCAGGGGTTGGCGAGGCTGGGGCCGCAATGCAGAATGTGAGCACACAGGGGGGTGCTGATTTGCGGGGGATGAAATTAGGACTCTACCCCCCTAGCGACTTCACCCCCTAGCGACTTCATGTGCATGTTAATAGCTCTGGTGTTTGCTGTTGAGGTACGCATGCCCGGCTGCAGTGTCCTCACGGCTGGGGTGCTTGAGACCTGCGTCACAGCCAGCCAGCCGAGCACCAGGGGGAGGTGCACGCACAGCCCGCCATGACACCACTCAGCATGATGCTGGGGATGCAGCTGTGCTGTCCAGACCCACCCCTCCTCTGCTTACTGACTGCTCTCATGTGTGACACAGGCATCAGCACATCGGTGATTGGGCAGGGGGGATGCCGAGCACACGTGAGGGGTAGACAGGCAGCAGAATTAAGTTGACTTTTTGGAACATGCAGCTGGTCACCTTCCGGGCTGCTATTCTGCCTTCGTTGCTGGTCGGAGCTGCATTTGCAGCCCAGTGCACCCCCCCGCACCGCAGCTGGCTTGCCTCGCACACTTGCATCGGTGGGCGTGCATTGCCATCAGGCAATAAGAAAGTTTGATCCCTGTGCGTACATCTTCTGTGCGTGCTATCTCATTGGCAGGTGTTTGAACTGCTGTTTGACTGCGGCCGGCTGGACCGTAGTGGCTGTCGTGTAAGCGTGTTGACACAACTACATTCACAGCAAAATGGCTGCCTTTGATCCGGGCAGCTTCGTCATGGTGCCGCACCCAGAAGAGTGCTTTGTAGCCGCTAAGGTCAAATCTCCCTTCAAACCGGGTGATGCAGCAAGCGTAGAGTTGCTGGACGGAAGCGTGAGTGAAAGTGCAGCTTGCGCTAAGCCTGATGAATACGTGTAGCCAGCTGCTACCGTTAGTTGCCTGCACAAGCACAAGTTGTGCACCATTTATTTTTGCGCCTGTTTTTGCCACTTGAGCCGTCTGCACGAATACGGTGTTGCCCTAATTGGGAGTCCATCAGCAGGCGTGTTGGGCATAGCACCAGCATCGGTGTTTTTTTTGTCAGCCTGAGCCACAAGCTCATGAGAAACCTGTGCACCAAGTCATGATTGTACAGACATACAAACTGTCAGCATCTGACTCCAAGTCCGCGACCCCTGTGGAGGAGAAGTCCTTGGCGGACTACGACAACCTCATTCAGTTGTCAAACTTGAACGAGGCATTGATTCTGCACAACTTGCGTGAGCGATTCATCCAAGACAAGATCTACACGTACATCTCTAGTATTCTTGTTGCTGTGAATCCCTTCCGTATGCTGCCCATTTATACGCCTGAGGTTCTTGAGAAGTATAAGGATGGCGGTTGGCGCAATGAGTCCCCTCACATTTACGCAATTGCCGACAATTCATACGCCAGTATGCTGGGTGATGATGTGGACCAGGCTGTTGTTATTTCGGGCGAATCCGGTGCAGGAAAGACTGAGACCATGAAACTGGTGCTGCAGTTCATCGCTGAGGTTTCTTCAAGGGCTTCAAAGTCTGCGAAGGCAGACGGCACGAAGTCCGAGAGCCTTGAGCAGCAAATTCTGAAATCCAATCCCGTCATGGAGGCTTTCGGAAATGCCAAGACAACCAGAAACAATAACTCCTCTCGTTTCGGAAAGTGGACAGAGATCACGTTCTCTGCTTCTGGAGCCATCATGGGTGGATCGATTGTGAACTACCTGCTGGAGAAATCCCGCATTCCCTTTCAGGCAGAGCTGGAGCGCAACTACCACGTGTTCTACGAGCTGATTGCGGGTGGAGACTTGGACCCTTCCCTGAAGGCCAAGCTGTCCCTGAAGGAGCCCGACAGCTACCACTACATGAACCAGTCCGGCGTGACCACCGTGGACAACATCAACGACGAGAAGGACTGGCTTGACATGATCTCAGCCATGGACGTGCTGAACTGGACGCAGGAAATGAAGGACTCCACCTTCCAGATCCTGGCCGGCATCTTGTGGCTGGGCAACGTGGAGTTCGAGAAGGACCCCAGCGGCGCTGAGGACGACTCCGCCCGCGTGCGCAACGAAGCCACACTGGAGAAGGTCGCTGAGTTGCTGCAGGTGGACGTAGCTGCATTCAAGGAGTGCCTGTGCTACGCCAAGTTGAAGATTGCCGGCAGCGTCACGCTGAAGCAGTATTCCTTGGACAGCGCCTCTGTCACCCGAGACGCCACCTCCAAGGAGATCTACGGACGCCTTTTCGACTCCATCATCGACAAGATCAATGAGACGCTGGGCGGAAAGGAAGTCAAGGCTGCCAACCCCAGCTTGCGCATCATCGGCGTGCTGGATATCTTTGGATTTGAGTCCTTCCCCACAAACTCTTTCGAGCAGCTGTGCATCAACTTCTGTAACGAGAAGCTGCAGTTTCATTTCAACGAGCACATTTTCCGCATCGAGCAGGAGGAGTACGAGAAGGAAGGCATCGATGTGTCGGCCATTGAGTTCGCCGACAACCAGCCCACCCTGGACATGCTTGAGGCAAAGAGCACTGGCATCTTCGCCATGATCGACGAGGAGATCAATGTGCCAAAGGGCAGCGACTTGGGCTTCCTGTCCAAGGTGCTCAAGGCCCACGCCAAGCACAGCAACTTCAAGAAGCCCAAGCCCAAGGACTTGAATGCTGACAAGGTCTTTGTCGTCGTGCACTACGCCGGTGCCGTTCCCTACAACTGCACTGATTTCCTCACCAAGAACCAAGATTCGTTGCACGAGGACATTGTGGAGGTGCTGTCCTCTTCTGCAGACAGCTTATTGGCTGGCCTGATGAGCAGTGGCGCCGCCGCTGCCAGCTCCGGCAAGAAGAAGAAGAAAATGACCCTGGGCGCCAAGTTCAAAAAGAGCTTGAACAGCCTGATGGACACCCTGAACAAGTGCTCTCCCCATTTCGTGCGCTGCATGAAGCCCAACTCCGTGAAGAAGGGCGGCGTTTTCGAGTCCCCCATGATGCTTGCTCAGCTGCGCTATGCTGGCCTGCTGGAGGTGTGCCGTATTCGCCAAGTGGGCTACCCTGTGCGCAAGGCATTTGACGATTTCCTGTTCCGCTACCGCCCTCTTGCCAGCCGCGTGGTGTCTAGCCACACGGAGCTGCTTGCGGACTTGAGCTCCCAGGGCCTGGCCAAGGACAAGGAGTGGCAGGTGGGGCACTCGAAGGTGTTCATGCGCAACGCCCAGCAGCAGGCTTTCGAGGAGGCCCGCGAGACGTCTCTGCACGGCGTGGTCGTGCGCATCCAGAAGATCGCGCGCCGCTTCGTGGAGCGCTGCCGGTACATGCGCTTCTCCACTATCCTGGCTGGTCTGCGCGCTGCTGTGGCCTCACGGGATGAGGACGAGCTGGACTCGGCTCTGGCAGATGCCAGCGACCTGCCTCACGGTGGTGCACACCTGCAGGCTGTCAAGGACGCCCGTGCGCTCAAGGAGCGCCTGGAGGAGGAGCAGAACGTGGATCGCCTGCTGGCGGCTGCTATGCAGGAGCGTGACTTGGCTTCCCTGCAGTCAGCTGTGGCTGCAGCCACCAACATGGTGCCCCCCTACAACCCCTCGTCCCTGGGAGACGCCCAAGTGCTGGTGGATGCCATCAAGCAGGAGCAGGCTACCCTGGAGCAGCTGCGCTCAGCCATCAACGCCCGCGACCTGGCCGCCATCAGTGCCGGCCTGGCTGCGGCTGATGGCCTGGGCGCGTTCGTCACCGCCGACGACACGTACAAGCAAGCTGTCACCCTCAAGGCGCGTCTGCAAGAGGAGGCCCGTGTGAAGTCTGAGCTGCAGGCTGCTGTCTCTGGGCGCCACGTTGAGGCCCTCATCAACTGCATCGACCTCATGGTGAACATGGGCATGGAGGACCCCCTGCTGGACGAGGCCCGTGTGCTCAAGAAGGAGCTGGAGCGCCAGGTGGAGGCCTTGTCTGACCTGCGCGATGCCGTGGCAAAGCGCAGCTTGCCCATGCTGCAAGGCGCGGTGGAGCAAGCAGACAATGTGAGTCTCAGCGCCGACACTGAGGAGTACAAGGACGCCAAGACCCTCATTGAGCGCTTGAATGCCGAGACGCAGGTCATCAAGGGCCTGCAGGCTGCCATGGGCTCGGACGACCTGGGCACACTTCAGTCCGCCCTGGATGCTGCAAACGCGCTGTCGCCCCCTTTGAGCGCCACCGTGCCAGACAACGACGCCCTGCGCACCGTCGCCAAGAAGCTGGAGCAGACCAAGGCGTTCACTGGCGCCAAGAAGCAGCTGAAGGAGGCCTGCGCTGCAGGCACCCTCGCTGCATTGTCGGCTGCCATCTCCAAGGCCACTGAGATCGGCCTGCCTGCCTGCGATGAGCTGAGCGAGGCACGCACCAAGATGGATGCCATGGGCGACGACGCTAAGGTGCTCACTGCCATTTCCGACGCTGTACAGGGAGGCGACCTGGAGGCCATCCAGAACGCCATCGATGAGGCCGAGGGGAAGGGTTTGGGAGACGAAGCCTCCGTGGCAGACGCGCGCAAGCAGCTCATGAACTTGAAGAAGCTAGAGAAGCTCTCTGCCCAGCTGCTAGAGTCGCTGGACAGCGGCATCACCGACCGCAAGAAGCTGTCCAAGCTTCTCATCGAGTGCCAGGACTTGGGTCTGGGGCAGCGCAATGCTGCCCTTGAGTCCGCCGCCAAGGCTCGCCTGAGCGACTTGGAGCGCGACTCTGAGTTCATGGACATGATTGACGCCGCTCGCAAGAACGGCAACCCCGAGGGAATCGACGAGGCAGTGGCCAAGGGCCAGTCTGCAGGCGCCTCTGATGCCGTGGCAGCCCATGCCGCTCGCGCCAAGGAACTGATCGAGCTGGAAGCCGACTTGAACCAGCGCATCGACGCCGCCATGGAGTCCAAGGACATGGCTGCACTGCAGCAGATGATGGACGAGTGCATCGCCAACGACATCGAGAACAGCAAGACAAAGGACATGAAGCTGCTGCTTGGCCGTGCAGGGAACCAAGGGAAGATCAAGCAGGCCCTGGCTGAGGCCGTGGAGAAGGTGGACCAGGCCAAGCTGAACGAGTACCTGGGCAAGGCGTTGGAGGCTGGTATTGAGGGCCCCGAAGTGGAGGCTGCCAAGGCACTGGCCGAGACCCTGACCAAGGACAAGGAGCTGGCACAGGGCGTGCGCGCCGCCATGAAGACCCTGGAGAACAAGGTGAAGTCCAAGCCGGGCATCCTCCCTGAGGACCTGGGCGAGCTGGACGCGGCTTTGACCGACGCCATCGGGAAGGGCCTGAGCCCCGACTCTCCCTACGTCACTGAGGCCAACGAGTTCAAATCCAAGATGGAGCGCGTGCTTGTGGTGCAGGAGGACTTGAAGGAGCTTATTGCTGCCCCGGAGCTGAAGAAGCTCAAGGCTGCCATGGACCGCGCTGACGACTTGGGCCTGGCGTCCTTGCTCATGCGGGACGCCAAGAAGAAGGTCCGGGAGCTTGAGCGCGAGCGCGCCCGTGCTGCCATGGATGACGACGAGTATGGAGAGGACGGCCCGTCCCTGGACGACGACGAGCTGAAGAAGGCTCGGGAGGAGAAGATGGAGAAGGCCCGCAACCCCCGCTTCCACTTCACCAAGTACTCCAAGATCCGCAACCCCAACGACTTTGTGAAGGGCTTGATGTTCGGCAAGAGCAAGGCCAAGGCGCAGCAGCTGCGCTGGCAAAACACCGTGGCGAACCGCTCCCTCATTGAGTTTGACTCCAAGGACCTGAACAAGCAGGCACAGCGTCTGCACAAGAACTTGCTGGGATACACCGGTGACCGCAGCATGTCCTTCCCCCCCACCCTGGCACAGGACACCCTCACCAAGGGCCTGGAGATGCCTGAGCTGGTGGATGAGGTGTACATGCAGCTGTGCAAGCACCTGACCCATAACCCCCGCCCCGAGAGCCAGGTGCGTGCGTGGCAGGTGATGTGCATGTGTGTGGGCACCTTCCCTCCCTCTCGTGACTTCGAGAACTACTTGCTGAACTTCATCTTGGAGCATGTGGAAGGCAACGGGGCTGTGGGCAACTACGCCCGTTACTCCCTGCGACGCTTGGAGGGCATCCTGAACTCAGGTCCCTCTGGATTTGTGCCGTCTGTGAACGAGATCCAGGCGTACAAGGAGCGCCCGCCCATTCTGGCCACCATTGAGCTGGTGGACGGCACGCCTCTCACGGAGGAGCTGCCCATCACGCCCGACCTGAACGTGGCCAAGGTGCTGGACATCTGCACGCACTTCATGGAGCTGCAGGACCCCCGCATGCAGTACTTCGGTGTGTTTGTGGAGGATGTGGACGAGGAGGGCGAGGATGCGCCCAACCCCCTGGCTAAGGCCGGCATCGCTGAGCGCCTGCAGAAGACCCCCCGCCCCCTGCAGAACGAGAACTTCATGGGGGACGTGGTCACCGTGAAGGTTCGCCAGAACCAGAAGTTCAAGTTTGTCTTCAAGCGCAAGATCTTCCTCAAGAACCAAGACGAGCCCTCTGAGGACCCCATGTTCTCCCGCCTGGTGTACCTGCAGGCAGTGGACGAGGTTATCAAGGGGAACATCCCCGTGGATGACGAGGAAGAGGTTGGCCGCATGGTGTCTGACTTCATGGCGGTGGAGTTTGGCGAGGAGATGCCAGACGACCCCCTGGACCTCACCGACCCCAACCACGGGCAGTTGATCGAGTACGTGCCCATGCCGTGGCGCGAGCACAAGGATGAGGACGACTGGGCAGAGGTTGTCCTCAAATACCGCATGGACAGCATCTCAAAGGACCCCGAGGAGCTGCAGAACGAAGTGGTGGAAGCGGTGAAGGACCACCCTCTGTACGGGACATCGTTCTTTCACGTGAAGAAGAACAAATTCCCAGAGCGCATGGACGATTTCCCGGACCGCCTCATCCTGGCGTACAACTCGGAGGGGCTGCACTTCCTGGACGAGAACAGAGACACGCTGGCGTCCTTCGGTTATGCGGACATCTACCGCTGGGGCGGAAGCTCCACCCAATTCTCGCTGATCATCTGGAACCCCGAGACGCAGGACACGGACGACCTGAGCATGTACACCTCGCAGGCAGCGGACATGGCAGGCCTCATCCTGGATTACATCAACGCCATCATGGCGACTACTGAAGAGTAAGAAGTCCGCGTGGTCTAGCTCACGAGCTTATGAAGTTTACTCTATGTGCTTTTTGTTCAACAATACACGTGCTCAGTGATTTGCTGTTGCTTCTAGAGTTCTGCATCTGTGAGAGGGCACGGGGGGGCACATGCTGTGGGATGAAAGGGGAACCCTGTCATGAAGCAGAAGATGCAGTCATAGATCATTTTCTTTTCACGAAATCACATTTTTTCAGAGAGATGTTTGCACTGCAACGGTTGCACTGCACAAACACAGTTTGACGCATTGCGGCAATTTCCGCACCCCGTTCGACTGCCTGCACTTCATTCTTCTTTACAACACAGTCATCATGGCAACTGTGCGTATCACATACAGTACAGCTAGTTTGCTGTACTAGCACTTACTCTACTTGCAGGGCCTGGTGAACCCCAAGCCTTTTTTGAAGAGCTTGGTTGGCAAACCTATCATGATTAAGCTGAAGTGGGGCATGGAGTACAAAGGTTGGTGTGAAGTGTCGGCCAAATTGCTCGGGATTCAGTTTCACGCTCTCCGCAGGTATCTTGGTTTCAACAGATTCGTATATGAACCTGCAGGTATGAAGGGGCTCTGCGGAAATTGTTGCATGCAGTTTTGCTACACTTTGTATGTGCTTACAGTTGACCAATGCTGATGAGTACATCAACGGCGAATTTGAGGGTAATCTTGGAGAGATTCTGATCCGATGCAACAATGTGCTGTACATGCGAGGTTTGCCAGAGGGTTCAGTCGTCGTGAAGGAAGCTGCCGACGAGGAGGCAACTGCTCCTGCAGCTTCTACAGATGCCGAAGAGGCTGATGTGCAGCTCACTTCATAATTCCCGTGTTATCCGCCATTTTCTTGCATACATTTGTTGTTTCCAAACCCACGTCTCGCATTCTCACTTTGAGCCCCCCTCCCCTGCTTGATGGCCATAATTTGGCAGACTGCACTGCTTGCTAGCGCTGAATTTGCAAATATATTCCTCCAAAAGCTTAACAAGAGGCACCCTTTTCGAGAAAGGGCGCTTTCAGGTGTTTAGATTGGCCCGCACCACGAACCACACGGGTGACTGCCAGTGACACACGTGAGGGACGCGCTTCGGCCTGCTCAAAGCAACGCAGCCACAGCTCTTAGCTTTACGATGGATGCATCAAAGACCGCGTCAAAATATCGTGCAGAAATTGTTTATGCCGCCACAATTGCATCACCATCATTGCTTGATATGAGTCCCACTCGTTCAGTCCAGCTTTCGGCACCAGTTCAGCTACCCACAGTACGTACCGACCCACAGATTCATCGAAGTGACAACGAAATTTCAGTGAACCACACTTTTGCAGCAACCCGACATCGTCGTGATGCCCACTTGTGTGTTCCCACAATCGTCTGCAGTGTCTTCATTCGCTGCTGTTAGTCCCAGCCAAGCGCCTGGTCGTGGACAAAATGCGCTCCTGTTCGCAAAGCTGCCTTTGGACAAGCCACAAAGTTTGCCAAAGCAAGTCTTGTCATTTGGCATACAAGCTGTAAGTTTCACTGTGCGTGTATTAACAACGAGCAGGGCGGCTTGTGTGCTGATGCTTATGGTTCTGGCATGTTGAGCGACGCGGATGTCCATGCGAGAGCACCAGGGCAGGCGGGAGGGCAGTGCAATTGGGTGACTCGCCCTTTCCCGTGTGCTGCCAAGTGCTCCACCCCCAAAACTAATGCATCACATTGGTCTTACCCAATATGGCCCTGTTCCTTGTGCCAGCCTGAGGCCACGAGTGTCATCGTGTATTTTCGCAGCCTGCAAGCAGCTTTCGCTGGCTGCAAGATGATGCAGCAGTTCTCGCTGCTGGCAACGCTGTCGGTGTTTTGCGCATTGATGGCAGCCTGCAAGATCGTTTGAATTACAGCAGCAGGTCAGACGACAGCTTGGGGATTCGACAGCACGGACAGTCGAGCATGCACGGAAGCAGCCTTGCTGCAGACCTCGTCATGTTCCCTGCGTGGCACAGCCTCGACCCGTTGCCTATCGCGTCACTCGGAATCAGCAATCTAGGGACATCACAAAAAAAGTTCATTTGGGAAAATCAACAGAGCTCTGTCATAACATCCTTGCAGCTAAATCCCGCCAACAAACATATCGTATTGACGGGTGGAACAGACGGACGAGTGTTTGTCACAAACTTGAGCAGATACACTGCCGTTTTAGCAACTGACCAGCCATATGCCGTCAATGGCATGTACTCAGCAGGAGATGTCGTGACCGATGCACGCTTCTTTCCCAACAACCCCTCAGCTGCACTGTGTGCTGCCCTCAATGGCACCATCAGCGTGTTTGATGTCCGAGCCAGGCCCGACTCAATCGCCTCGAGCTTCAACGTCCACCGTAGCGGCCTGACTGGCGCGTCGTTTCTGGATGACTTTACTGTCATCAGTTCTTTTGACGACGGCAGCGTTGCTCCACTGGATGTGCGCATGGGAATGCTGTGCCAAGCGACTGCGGACAAGTTCATGACCTGCGCTTCCAGTGTTCATGCCGATTTTGGCACGGGCATCTGCGTGACGACTGGTGACGTTGGGATCTCTGTTTGGAAGTCCAAGGTGTGGGCACACGCAGATGACAGCAGATCGTGGGCCGTGGTACAAAAATCGCACCATCGTGCGAAAGCGATGCATGCCCAAGCCACTGCGAACGAAACTCCTTCTGGCCAGTACCACGTTGCAGGGGCTTTCAGCTCGGTGCAGCCGGGTATATTTCTGGCAGGTGATTCTCATGGCAACATTATGGTGCTTGATACGAAGTCGCGGCACCAGTCTGTGCGTTCGTCGGTGCAAATAGTCTCAGCAGCTGGAAGCAAGCGAGTTGAAGCCAGTGGCACCACCGGGCCAATGCTTGTGGCAACAGCGAAGTCAGCCATGGACGTGCAGCGTGCAGAGCTACAGGCAACAACACCATCAACTTCAAGTCTGTCTCACAGTGCTCGTGTGCATGCTGCATCCTCGGCTGTGAAAATGCACCGGCGTCAGCAGAAAGCTGTCACAGTGAAAATGCTTGCTGCTAAAAATTCTGCCGCCCTCGCTGCCTCTCGCGCTGGGCATGGAGTACCTACAAGTATCATGCCATTTGTCGGTGATGATTCATTGAATGAGCCACATTCGAGTTCTGACGGTGTAGTGCACAACATGTGGGCAGCCATGTCGCCAAGCGGAGGTGGGGAGGCCGGATTCAAGCCATCGTGTGATGTCTCGATTCCGGGCATCTCAGCCACGCCCAACACAGTCATTGAGGTCAAAACCCATGTTCTACGGCAGCCTCTGACAGCTGTCAAGGTGCAGTGTGATGCACTCGCTACGCTGAACAGCACTGGGATGCAGCACGCATCTTCCCAGTTGCAACCTGACAATATGCCCCCGCCCAGTGCGTCTATGGCACTACCCATTCAACCACAAGAACCAGGCACTCTGCCTTTTGCCGTGTTTTCTGCCTCCACTGACAACGTCACGAAGCCAAGCTGGATGTTTTCCTCCAGCAGCGATTGGGAACAGACGGGCACACCCTTGCATTTCCCAGGGCGCTTGAAGTTTCAAGCGGGCTTGCTTGCAGCCGCTTCCAATGCCAATGCGCAGTTTGCTTTGGGACCACTTGCTGAGCCGAGCAGCTACGCTGAAGCACATGACGGCGGGGATGGGGCACACGCTGCCGACGCAGTGGGCCATGCAATCCAGCGCAATGGGGCCCCAACACCCAAAGCGGCAAGTGCCCCCCAGCTTGGGGCAAGCTTGCAGGCAAAAACACAGCCTGCTTCAGCTGGGGGGGGTGCCAGAGCGCCAGGGTCGGCAACGCAGCCGGTGCAAGCCAGTGTCGCCGCCGACACAGCTGACGTGTTTCTTTTGGGCGCCCCCAGCCAAGGAAACCTGGAAGAGCCGTTTGCACACGGCAGCCAATTGGCGTCGGCGTCCTTGTTTGATTGCGAGGACGAGTTGGGGAGTGTGAGCCACGGGGGAAGCAGCACCCATGGCGACATGCAGCAGTCCAGCCTGCAATCACTCCTGCCAGCGTCCCGGAACATGCATCCCCACGAAGCTGCTGTGGGCTCGTCAATGACATCTGCCAAATCTAGCTTGCCTGCAGCACAGGCTCGTCACCCCACGACGCAAGCAGCTGAGGGGAGTGACCACCAGCAGCTGTACATGGGTGAAACGCATACCAAAAAACCGGAGCCCTGTGTCGGCTCAGCTGCCTCTGCCAGCAGTTCTGTGCACGATCAGCCTAGCCGCGGGCAAAAGCGGCGCCGAGAGGCGCCTACCAACCAGAGAAAGCCTGTTGCAGGTGCCGAAGCCACGGCTGATGCCGGCGAGGCGCACACAGACGATAAGAAGCCGCGCAGAGCCCGACGCTCCAGTGCGCGCCGAGCAAATCAATAGTGCAGACCTTAGAAATATGTGCAAAGCTGTGTGAATACAGCCACCGGTGCGGCGGTGTGGACCTCCTTGCTTGGAGCAGTGTCGAGAGCAAGGGGGGGTTGAGTGCATCCATTCAATTCGTGGGAAATACATGTTTGTTATTTCTTGTTTCCCAAAGCTTAACGTCTCCTATGCAGGGTCTTTGAAAGGGTGTGGGACTGAGAATCAGCTATACCCATGAAGCAGGGGGCATTGAGCCCCCCTCCTCCCCCCTCCTCCTGCGAAAGGCAGCCGTATGCCTGGCACCAGTGTTAGAGTGGAGTGGGTCTGCTTATTGTCAACTATGATCTTGCAAATTGAATCAAACTTCCCATTCGCTGCATCGAGCGCATCTCAGCCCATTCTTTGCACGTTGTCAACCTGGCCCTCGCCAGGTCACTTTCCGTGACGGCACGCAGTGCCTTCAGGGCTGTGGCCACAGCTCGCCCCAGCTTCCATCTTTTCGCAAGGTTGTCAATCATGGCTGCACTGCCATCACCCGCACAGGCACAGAGCTCGCAACCTGAGCAATTGTCAGGGTCTCCTGCGCCTGAACCCGGCAGCACTTGGTCCGATTGGTTTTTCCCGTACACTGCCGAGAAGGGTGCCCAGGCTGAGGCAAACATGCTTAGAAACCATGGTGTAACAACTCCATATGAGGTTCGCCTACAAGGCGGGCTGCATACCATTCATTTTGAGGCACCATTTCAAGGTTTGTGATGCAGCTGCGGATAGACATCCGACACAAATTCCGCACTTTGCATGCTCACAGGTGCACCCAAGATTGTAATGTTTCATGGCTTCGCATCGGGAGCAGGCTTATTTGCCCTTGCTCTGCCTGCTCTCACACAGCAGTTTGAAGTCATTGCTGTGGACATGCCTGGATGCGGCTTGTCTCCGCGAATTCCCTACACCCCGACTTCCACGGAAACATCAGAGAAATGGTATATGGACGCGTTTGATGCTTGGTTTGATTCGAAAGAAGCCCCAACTGAACCTGTAACATTATTGGGGCATTCTCTGGGTGGCTACATGAGCGCATTATGGGCAATGAAGTCGCCGGACCGTGTTGCCCACCTTGTTTTGGCATCTCCAGTGGGCGTTCCCCACGAACCGCAGTGGACGGAGGAGCAGCAAAAGCACCGCAGCTCTTGGCTATGGTGGACTCTCTCCAAACTTTGGTCCAATAATGCCACACCACAGTCTCTTGTGCGTCTGGCTGGCCCCTGGGGCCGTGACCTCACAACCACGATTGTGAAGAAGCGTTTCTCCTTTGCAACGCTTGCACACCCCCTACATGTGCCATCGCTGGCAGAGTACATTTACCAAATTTCTGCAGCCCCAGGCTCTGGTGAATGGGCACTCAAGTACATCCTGAAGCCCGGTGCTTGGGCATTCAACCCCATCGGTCCGCGCATGATCGAAGCTGGCACGACAGGCGGCTTCAGGGCTCCCATCACCTTTTTGTATGGCAGCCACGACTGGATGTCTCCCGATGCAGCGCTGGACGTCGCTGCTGCTGTCCGTACGGCGGGTGTAGACGCATCAGTTCACGTGGTTCAGCAGGCGGGGCACCAGATCTTCATGGAGAACCCGGAGGGATTTGCAGGCGCAGTGATTCAAGCAGCTTTCTCCAAGACTCCTGCCCTCATGGGCCCGGGAATGAAGGCACCCGGTGCTGCGTTTGTCGGCCTGGGGTCGGCTGCTCCAGCGGCTGCCAGTGCTGCCTCCGGGGCCGACTCGGAGCTGTCTGCATCCCACGCGGCCCACATCGGCACCGAGATGCCAGATGAGACGGACGTGTCACGTCAAGCTGAGGTGTCTGCCCAGGTATCTGCGGAAATTGCAGGTGGGCCCTTGGCAGCCTCTCGTGAGGCGTAACACTCTCCTTAGCTTGCGCTTATAATGGATCTGCTGCGGAATAATTCAACACATTGAGGACGAAAGGTGACATTTATCTTTGCTTGGGTCGCTCCAGCAGCGTTTGCTCGCCACCCCCAGGTGTCGGATGTGGGGGAGCCGTAGCAATCTGGAGAAAAAGCTGCCCACCATGCCCGTCCAACCAAGGACAGCGTGCTTTTAGATCACATGCCTAGCTTGCTCCAGCCCGAAGATGTATAAAACAAGCAGGCTCGTACAGGGGCTCTCAAAATCTGCACTCGCAAAATCCCATACATTTCGCTACGGTCCATTTTTTACGCACAGGAAAATCCCCCAGTTTGAGAGTTCAGGGGTCGACACAAATATTTTGAGCTCAGTCTGGATGAGTCGCCACGTGGATATATTGCATGAAAGATGATTGCCACCTTGGGTTGGCATCAAGGCATCCGCCAATCTTTCAGCGCGCTATGTCAGCAGCTCTACTCGAAGCAAGACTTTTTAGTGGACACGACACAGTGCAGTTAAAATCTGCACGCTACCCTGCTGCAGCCAGCATGGCTAGACCACGCGTGCCAGAAACTATCAATGAAGCAGAAGAGTACCCCCAGAGCCACTCGTTTGGAGATGCCAGCTCAATTTGTCAAGTGTTTGAGCTTCCCAGGGAGGTAAGGCCGCCTGTCGCTTTGCGACAAACATGCCATTGTCTATAGCTTCATTGAGACGACCCGACGTTGCCTTCCCCGGCAAATAAACCTACTTTTAAGACTCATGCCATTTTTCTCATATGCACAGGCTTTGGTGCAGCCCGGCCGTGTGCTCGTCGCCGGAGTCGACGTGGACGGAGCCAAGACCCCGTCCTTCACATCCAGCCATGAGCGTTGCAGGAAAGCAGGCAGCCTTAGGAACTACAACGTGCTCTTATTTGCTGATGTTGTGGTATGTCTCCTTCGTTTGCCTTCGGTCCTCATCCATGTTCAGTCTGCACGAAAGGCAACTATGCGCAGGTCGTCGGGAAACTTCTACCCCACTGTGTGAAGGGCGGATTCAAGGCTCGTGTGCACCCCCTTCTGCGAACCACGCTGTCCAGAGGACAATCAGCTGCCGCAGAACCTCCCATGATTGCTCTCAATCTACAGCTGCAAGGCCCATCCATGGCGAGCAGCGGAAAGGCAGATGTTGATTTCAGCCCGGATTCCTCCAAAACTGACAGTACCGACATCACCATTTGGTGCACTTCTCAGAGCCAAGCCTCAGGCTTGCTTGCAGCCCATGCAGCTATCCGCACTGCGCAGCGTGAGGCCTTACGCACTAAGGTGGCTGCTGCCCGCTCCCCCCGCCCCTCTTCGCAGGTGCAGGGGGGCTCTGCCGCGCATGGTGCCACCTTGCGGCAGTCAGACAGTGCACCGGTGGGTGGCAGCGCACAGCGCGAAAGCATCAGCGTTTCCCCTCCCCAGTATCAGACGGCCAGAGGAAGCCCAGGGGACGCACATTCAGCGGCAGGCTCCAGGGCCAGTGTGATCTCGACACTGCCACCCCCCCCTCACGAGCCTGGCACCCTCCCTCGTTTGGCTGCTGGGGCGGACGAAGCTGCTGCATGGTCGCCTACTGGTATCGCGGATGATTCGTCGGCTGCATCGCCTGACCGTAGCTCTGTTGCATTTGACGGCGTGTCAGCCGGCGGGTCTGGAATGGGGGCTGGCTGGGACGTAGCCAGTGTGACGTCATACGGAACCTCAGTCTCTGCCCAATTGCACATGGACGGTAGAGATGCTGCATCGAGCTCTGGAGTGGCCACGCCGGTGCGGCGGCCACAGGGCTTTCGCAGATTGGTTCCCGGCCAGCATTCTGGGGGAACTCACACACCGGAAGCAGCAAACGCAACTCACTCCAATTTGCGTCTGCAAGTGTCAGAGCTGCCCCGCTTGCCCCCTTTCAACGAAGATTTTGCGGCTTCACGTGCTGCTGACAAAGCTACGCTGAGTGACTCAGAGCGCGCTCAGGAGGTTGTGCAGGAGGATCTGCCGGCAGCTGCAGCAACGGACAGCGATGCGGACACGGCCAAGGCGATCAAGAACGCACGCCACAGATACAACGTCTACACAGAGATCTACGAGACCGAAAAATCTTATGTGTCCTCCCTGCAGTCGATTGTGGACGGTAAGCCGAACTGCATGCAGCACCTGCCCACGAGTTGACCCAAATCCGGCTCAAATTGTTGCTTTCGCAGATATCATGCGTGTGTTGACACAAAAGTCAACCACAAAATCTCCGATTGTGAAAGCTGAGGATATCCCTAAAATATTCAGCAATGTGGAGCACATCCTCAAGGTGGGTGCTGCTGTTCTTGTCCGGCTGTGGCTCGTTGCTCAAGCCTTTCCTGCTGCAGGTGAATGCAACGCTGCTGTCATCTTTGGTAAATGGCTTTCTTGAAATGGGGATTCTACCACGTGGGTCTGTTCCAGAGCACACACACAGCATCATCCTGCGCGGCGTGGGTGCATCTCCGGCTCGCGGTGCTGCAGCAAGCTCGGCCACAGACACCTCACCCTCCCATAGCAGGGTGACGTCGTCTGGAGCAGCCACAGGCAGCGGAGGCGATGGTGTGGATGAGGGCACCACCCAATCCCCTCGCCTGTCAACAATTTTCGCAACCGCATTTCGTTCTGTGGCGCCTTTTTTCAGGCTGTACGCTGAGTATTGCCGCAATTTTTGGAGTGCGCGTGATTTGGTCGACAAGTACTCAGCCTCAAGCGAGCAGTTCCGTGCCCTGGTTCTCACCTTAGGACATGGCGATTTGTCGGGTCAACTCATCAAGCCAGTGCAGCGCATATGCAAGTACCCTCTGTTGTTTCGCGACATCTTGAAGCACATGGCGCCAGAGCACCCAGCTCGACAAGACCTGCAAGCCACCCTGGAGACAATTGAGCGCGTGGCGAACGATGTGAATGCCAAATACAGCCAGGGTGAGTCCCTGCAGGAGCTCATGAAAGTGCACACCATGCTCGACCAGAAGATTCCCGATTTGATTCAGCCCGGCCGGGAGCTGGTGCGGGACTTCAAAGGGGTGCCTGTTGGCGAGGTGGCGGTGGACAAGGCCAAAGACCGCACCCCACGCGCTGCCCGCAAAGCTGCAAAGCCACACAGGCTGTTCTTGTTGAATAATCTGCTTGTCTTTGCGCTCCAGGCGTACGGGAATGAACAGCAAGCGGTTCACGAGGCGCCTGGGGGTCCCAGATACACCCCCTCCCACATTGTGGAGCTGTCATCCAGCGTCACGCTGCGCCCGGGATATGCGCAATCAGTTGCACCAATGCAAGTTGCGGCAGACGAAGCAACTGACAGTGCCAGCGCGCAGCCTGGCTCGGCTGCGGCCGGGCGCCCTCCCCTGCCTCCTGCCCGTAGCAGTGCCAGATCACAGAGCACAACGCTGCCTCTGTTTGTATTGCAGCAAGGCAACAACGAAAGCAACCCGGGCAAGGAAGCTGCACCAGATGGTTCAGCTTTGTACACATTTGATTTGGTGTACTCACAGATTGCAGACGGCTCCGGGAAAGCTGGCCGCAGAGGAGGGACAAATAACTCAACCCGCTCAATCATTTACCTGCGTCTGTGGTTCGACACACCTGCTGAGCGAGAGGAGGTGTTTGCTGCCATTCGCAGCACGCTGGAGACGTCAGCAGCTCTGAAGGACAACTTGAAGCAGCGGCGCAGTGCGGCATCAGCGCACACACGGCGAGGGTGGGTCGCGCAAGTGGGCAGCACCGACAGCGGGGAGGCGCAGGAGGAAGCGCCTGTGGCTGTGCCACCCACAGGCAGGCGGGGTTTCGGCACGGCTGGTCGCCGCAGTGCAGGGGGGCTCACTGCGCGGCGAGGGCTGGGTGCCGGGGGGGGCTTGGCAAGCCTGTCTGACAAGTACACTCGGCGGTCCACACCAGCAGTGGCAGATGTCAGTGACACATCTCCCGAAGTCTCTTCGCCGCAGGAGGAGGAAGAAGCCGCAGCAGCACCCGGCCATGCCGCCGCCGCCACTGCTACCGCTGAAGGCAGCCCCTCTGGCGACAGCAGCTCAGAGGGAGACCCCGTAGCACGCCCAACAGCAGACGAACTTGATGATCTGAGTTTTGACACTGCCAGCCTGGATGGCGTACCAGGTGGGATGGGCCCAGCGGCGGCAGTGGCTGAGAGCGGCGGGCGGGACTCATCGCACTCCAGCGAAGGGGCCCCCCCGCAGGAGCTTCCGAGGAGTGACAGCGCCCGACAGCTACGCGTGGCTGACACAATGCGGGCCACGAAAAAAGCTGCCGACCAAGGGCGCAGGGCAGCCCGGCGGAAGGCACGTGAGTAAACGCAGGGCGAATGGCAGTGAGGGGGTGAGGGGGGGTCATTCCCAGGGGATCGTAATCAAGTTCATTGTTTGAATCTTTCTCGAAGCTAGTAAGAAATGGCCACTCTATTTTGCTCGGCTGTATTCACCGGGCTGCCCTGCGAGATTGCATCGTGTCCATTTGGCAGGCAATTTCGCGTAGCTGGCACCACGCCAAGCTCTCGCACTGCCTGCAAGATCACCAGGCAGCTTAAAGCAGTCTAGCACGGTAAGTACAAGCCCTTATACTTATAAGTTTATATTGTGACATGTTTAATGCCTATTGTTCCGTTTTTGCCGGAACTATATCACGGCAGACAATCACCGTTGCCTCATGCGTGATACAGCATGGAGTGTGCGGTGTGACTTAGTGTCGGCAACAAGTCTACAAGTTGGCATATCAAGCATGTAGAATGCCAGATTGCAGTTGCTGTATTGGTGCTTGCTGCTCGATCGTTGCTTTGTTGTCAGGACCGTCCGCACTGATTTTCGCGCCTGCAGTTTTACTACTTCACGCCAGCTGCTCAATATGGCTGATGCCGATGGCGCTGTGTACGACTCGCTGCAGCTCACATTTGACAGTGGTGACTCCGGAGTCCTGGTTGGTTATATTGCATTCGGCATTCCTCTTCTGGTCTTGCTGTTTTTAACGTACGCCTTGGTATTTCTGACTAAATCCAAGTCTTTCTGGGGTGTGCCAGCCTTGCTTTTGCAAAAAGTCAAGAGCCCAACAGCGTGGTTTTATACATGCGCCCTGTACTTTCTTGCCTGGATTGCGGTGCTATCGCTGATGCTTGCTAGGTAAGCTGACTTTTGCATGTTTGTCGCACGCGACCGACACAACAGATTGAATGGTTGCAGAGGCATAGTGCTTTTGGTGAATACCAAGCCCCCATTGATCGGTCTCTTTGTCCTTTTGATTGGACCCGCATTCTTGCTGGGCCTCTACTCTCTCCCGCGCTGGTATGGCTCCGGCTGGCAGTTGCTCCCAGCACACCGCGATGTTCAGAAACGGACTGATGGTTGCTGTCGATCCGTCATATGCCTCCCCTCAGGCACACCTTGGCTCATCATTTCTGCCGCCACCATTTATTTGTTAGTGGCTGCTTTCGAGCTCAGCTTTGTTTTCACTGGAAATGTTGTGACAGTGCCTGGCGCCGGCAACTTCGAGTCCAAGCTCAAATTCAGCTACTCGTATCTGGCAACTTCGTGGGTGATGCTGAGTTTAAACGCCACCCTAATGATCGCAGCTGTCTTCATGTACTCTCGTATGCCGGCCAAGTACCGCTTGGCAGTGATGCTGCGCCGTTTCGTGCTTTTGCAAGCCAAGGCCGCCCAGTCCGGAGCCGGCAACGCGGGGGGTGCGGCTGCTGGGCGCCGCCCCTCCTCAGCCAGCCCCACAAGCAGCTCCTCAGTGGCGCTGGTGGAGACCTTCAACGCACCCTACGATGCTGCCGAGGGCTTCGTGCACTCCGCCGGGAAGGCTGCCAAAGGGGACCAGGGGGCTGGCGACGCCGCGGGGGAGGACCAGCTGCAGGAGCAGAAAGAACGCAGTGTGCTCATTGCTGGCTGCTTGTACGCCGCGGCACTGGTGGTGCTCGTGACATATGCCCTGTTGAACTTCTTCCTGTCTGAAAACAGGGCCGACCAAGGCACAGGGCTGGGCTTTGTCACTGCCAGCACCATGATCATTCTGGACGTCATGGTTGGTCTTATGTACGGAAGCGGCCTCGTGACTTCCCCAGGAAGCCTGTCCAGCGTCATTGCGCTGTCCCGAGGTGCCGTGCTCATCTTCGGTGCACGGTACTGGCTCATCGGCGTCGCGTTTGTGTACTGCTGCATGGGCTGGTTCCTTGCTCACGCCAGCGTGGAACGGTACTACGCAAGCCTGCGCGAAGCTGCTGCCCTGCGCGCTCTGGGCGGTATGAAGGGCGCTGCGGGACCTGTTGCTGGCGGTGATGACGCCGACAGCGCTAAGGCTCTCGAGAACGCCGAGAGCGTCGCCAAGCGTGCTGCAGCTGCTGCCAGCACCCGGCACGTGAAAGCTGCTGGCGCCGGCGGTGGTGACGATGACGGCCCTGTGGCCATTTCTGAAAACCACGGCCGCGGTGAAACCAAGCACGAAGTGAGCCCCCTGCTTGTCAAGGCTGCAAAACAGGTCATGGACGTGAAACTGGTTGGCGACGAATTTGGCATTGTGCCGTGGACTGCTGCTGCCGCGGTCACGGGAGCCGGTGCAGCAGCCACCCGCCCTGACAGTGCCCGTGCAAGCTCCCCCCGTGATAGCAGCGGCGTGTCAAAGGAGGTGGGCAGTGTGTGGGTGGAGCGTGCTTCTTCCCCGCTGGCTATTCTTGGATACCTGACCCTTGCCTTCGTTGTGCTCATGCTGCTGCTGGCGCTGGTGGGGTTGAAATCCCCCATCCTGCCCAATGAGACGGTACAGGTGATCGACCAGCAACAAGAGCAGTGGGTGTTTGCTGTGGTGGCGCTGTTCCTGGTTTGGTGCTACTTGTTCGCGCTGTTTGCGTTCCGCTTTTACTCCGCTGATAACCGCTCCTTCAAGGGCATTGGCGTTCTGATGGCTTTGGCCACCATTTTGAGCACCACTGTGGGGGGCATTCTCATTTGGGCTGCAACGAACTCGGAGTTTGTGCTGGCTGGCGCCGTGTTCGGCCCGGCTTACATCATCGTCATGGCGGCCATGCTGGGCCGCTGGGCAAAGGACGACTTTGACATCGTGCTGGAGGGCGGCCTGGGGTGGTGCCAGCCGCTCACTCGCAAGCAACAGAAGGTGCTGGCAGATGGGCAGCCCGCGCCGTGCCCCCTTTGGTGGCTGATCATCACTCGTCCCTGCAGACCGCAGACGGCAGGCAGCCACCCTGACACCACCGCCACGAGTGCTGATGACACCGTGACCACCGACGCGGAGAGCAAGACTGCAGCAGAGACAAGTGTGGACAACCCCATCGGCACCCCAACTGCAAGTGCCAACAGCACAGCGGCCTCCAGGGCACTGGACGACGAGCTGCCGGCAGCCAATGTGTACCATCCCTGCCCCAAGGTGTGTGCTCCCCGAGGCACATGCACGCCATCCTGGACCATGCAGCAGTGGCGCAACAACAGCATGCTGGCTGGCGTGATCTCCAGCTGCTTGCTGCTCATTGGAATGGGTGCAGTTGCTTCGGTGGGCTTCGGCGGGCTGGATGATGGCTGGTTGATTCCTGGCTCTGTGCTGCTGCTGACCCTCACAGCACTTGTGCTGTACCATTACTTCAGCACCTTGCTTGTCGCTCACCCTTTCCAGATTGTCGCCGGCTTAGGTGCCCTTGCTGTGCATTTGGGCATGCACATTCCACTCCTGGTGTACTGGTCTGGCCAGGCAACCGACGCGTCAAATGCAGGGCAGAACACCGATGACGCTGTATTCGCCGTGACCTCAGCTGCGCTGTCATTCGTAGCTTTCCCTGCCCTGGTGATCGCTGGCTTCGCTGTGTACAAGTGGGCCGACGATGGCTTGAAGGTGCGACCAAAAGTGCCTGTGATTATTGCGCTGGCAGTGGCCAACTTGCTGATTCTGGGCGTTATTGTGGCTGCATTTGTTGTGTACGGCAGTTTCCGTATCACTGCTGTGATCCTGATCGCTTATGTGCTGATCGTGGCGCTGGTTACCTTCGCGATTGTGTACAAGGCAAACGATAACTACCTTCCCAAGGTTTGGTTCAGAGCGCTGATGGTGATTTTCCTGCTGGTGGTGCTGGGCGGCTTGGCGCAGACATTGGTGGAGTTCTTCGCCAACGACAACATCCTGGCTGCGATCAGCTGGTTCTCCGCGGCCTACCTGGTTGTGGCTGCAATCATCTTTGGCGCAGGAGTCTACCGCCTGCTACAGACCGGCATCTACGCCCGCACCCTGACCGCCTTGGCCGAAACCCGCATCAAGTCAGGCATCGTGTTGTACTTTTCGTCGTCGTTCTTGCCCGTGTTCCACATGGACCTGTCCTCCGGGTCCCTGCAGCCGCAGCTCAAGTATCCCGGCCGTGTACTGGGGGCGTTGGCCATGCTGGGAGTGTGGGGTATTGCCATGCTGGCATTCTTGTCCCCTGCATACGTGGGCCTTATCGTGTTGGAGAGCGCCAAGCTGGCTGCCCTGATCTTTGTGCTTGACGCCAGCGCCCGCAGCGAGGCCCACGTGCGCGAAGCTTGCGAAGCGCTGACCCACGTGCGTGCTGCCGCGCTGGGGCAAATGAAGGACGAAGGTTCCATTGAAGACGGCAAGGGGAACAACGGGGGCGACGACTCGTCCCTGATTGCCCGCACGCGCGGCGTGTATGGGGCCATGCGTGACTCAATCGTGGCTGCTGCCACCGAACTGAACTTGAAGAATGTCACCCCCTCTGATGTGGCTGCAGGGTCTGTGGAAGGCGTTGCCTTGGTTGCCAAGGAGGCGTCTCTGGCACAGCCCGGCGACGAAGTGGCTGTGAAAGCGCTGCCTCTACGCACAAGCCTGGGCATGCTAGTGGCAGCACAGCAGGCCACCAGTAAGTCCGAATCAGCTGCAGCGGAGCACCGTGGCAACCTGTGCAACTACATGAATGTTCTGCCTTGGTGCCATGTGATGTTCGGTGTGGCTCTTGGCGAGGTGTTTGTGAGCAAATGCCCCGCTGCTGTCTCCAAGACATGTGCCTGCTGCCCAGGAGGCTGCCGCGTTGCTTCCGAGTACAAGAAGCAGCCAGCTGTGCTGCAGCTTGGGGACGCCAAGGGGCCCTCTCGCACCGCCAGCGTCAGTGCTGCTAACCCCATTGCCAGCGTGAAGCCTGTGGATCAGGTGCCCGACTCGCCCAGCACTGGTGCTGTGGCCCCGACTGCCCCTGGAGCCTTCCCTGCCGCTGCCCCTCAAAGCTATTCTCAACAAGACGCCCTGCAGATCGCCGCGAACCACCTGGCACACCTGTACCACATCCGCGAAGCATCGGAGGCTGCAGTGGCTGAGAACAGCCGCACATGGCTGTGGGTGCTGGCGCAGCTGCAGCACGGCATGCTGTCGGCAGGAGCTGGCGCTGCAAGTTCAGAGCGTAGTGCCTGGGAGGGCTTCCTGCAGTGGCTGCACGACATGCCGCTGCCTGTGCTGGCGCAGCTCATCCCAGATGGCGCTGTGGTCCGCCTGTTGAAGTCTCTTCACCCCATCGTGGCCGCCGGGGCCATGGGAGCGGCCCCCCCTGCTGCTACCTTTGTGCCTGGGGTGTCTAAGCCTGGCGTAACTTTGTCCCCAAGCGCAGCAATCCAGAAGCTGCTAGAGATGCTGGGTGCCTTGGGCACAGAGAACGCATCCCACTTCGCAGCTCAGTATGTTGTGACCACTGTGCACTTGACTGCCGAGGAGGCAGCCTCCCCCCGAGCGGTAGTGGAGTGGGCCCTGGCCAAGCTGGGCCGCCGTGCCGGCGCTGTCACCCGACACGCCCTCACCGACCTGCGCAAGATGCGTGAGGCGCTGAAGGTGGCTGCTCGCGAAGCCGAGGAAGCCAGGAAGCGGGAGGACGAGGAGGCCGACCGCCGCCGCCGTGAGAAGGAGAACGCTGTGGCCTACCAGCGCGAGGCCGCCCGCCGCGCCGCTGAAGAGAAGGCCAAGCAAGAGGCCGCTGCTGCAGAGGCCAAGGCGCAGGAAGAAGAGCGTAAGCGGCGGGAGGCGCGGGAAGCTGAGGAGCGCCGTGCTGCTGGGGAGGCCGCCCGGAGCAAGGCTGATGCCGAGGCTGCGGCCGCTGCCGCAGCTGCAGAGGAGGCTGCTCGTGTCCGGGCAGCACAAGAGGAGGCCGAGCGCCACCAGCGCGAGGAAGAGGCCCGTGCGGCAGCTGCTGCAGCGGAGATCGCCCGCTTGGCCGACGACGACGCCAAAGCCAAGGCGCGTGCCGAGGAAGAGGCTCGAGCTGCCGCGGCCGCAAAGCGCGCAGCAGAGCTGGCTGCTGCTTCCGCGGCAGCTGCTGCAGCTGCTGCAGCTGAGGAAAATTCCCGGGCAGAGGCAAAGCGTGCTGCTGACGCCAAGGCACGTGCTGACGCGGATCGTCGCCAGGCTGAGGCTGCCGCCGCCGAAGCAGCTGCCAGGAAGGCCGCGGAGGAGGAGGCTACCCGTCGCCAGGCTGAGGCTGCCGCCAAGGCTGCAGCAGAGGCCAGGGCAGCTGAGGCTGCTGCTGCTGCCGCTGCCGCTTCTGCGCAGTCCCACAGTGCCGACGCCGCCGACATCTCAGCGCTGATTGAGGGGGGCAACCCAACGGGCGGCATCGTGGTGGGCTCCGGCGCAGGCGGGCTGAGTCTGGAAGAAGCGAAGGCGCAGGTGGCACAGCTGTCGCAGCTGGTCAAGGCCCAGAAGTTTGTGGATACCCGCTTCCAGGGCAAGTCGGCCGTGGGCAGTGACGTACGCACTGAGCTGGACGACGCCTGGGCTCGGCCCGAGGAGTTTGCAGATGCCCCAGTGGTGATTGAGGGGGGCAACGATGCAAATGACGTGAGTCAGGGCAGCCTTGGCGACTGCTGGCTGCTATCAGCCTTCAGCATTCTGGCTGAGCATGACGACTTGATGAAGCAGGTGCTGGTGACGGATGAACGCGACGAGAAAGGCGTGGTGGGGGTGCGGCTGTTCAAGAACGGGCAGTGGAAGCTTATTGTGACCGATGAGACCTTCCCCATCAAGAGCAACGTCTTCAGCTACGCTGGCGCTGAGTCAAGTCTGTACCGCGGGGACTTCCGCCAGCGCGACATGCGGGGAAAGAAGCGCCTTGCTGCACCGGCGTTCTGTACAAGCGGAACACGGAATGAGCTGTGGCCCATGTACCTTGAGAAGGCGTACGCCCGTTACTTTGGCTCCTACTCTGCCATTGTAGGCGGCCTGGTGCACACTGCGCTGGTTGACCTCACTGGCCAAACTGGCTTCTGCGTGGACATGCGATCTGAGGAATCGAAAACCGACATCCGCTCTGGTGCGCTGTTCAAGCGCATTCTGGGATACCACGAGGCAGGGTACTTGATGGGCTGTGGCTCCAACAGTGGCTCCGACTCCAACACCTCAGCACAAGGGATTGTGCAGGGGCACGCTTACTCGATTCTGAATGTGGTTGAGGCGTCTGACCAGAACGGCTCACACCAGCTCATCCGTGCCCGCAACCCGTGGGGCAGCTCAGAGTGGAAGGGGAAGTTCAGCGACTTTGACAAGCCGTCCTGGACAAAGCGCCTGCGCAGCAAGCTGGCGTACGACCCCGACACAGAGGACTCTGACGATGGCGCCTTCTGGATCGGCTTCCCCGACTTCGTGACGCAATTCCGCAACGTGTACGTGCTGCGGCGCTTCAAGGACAAGAAGGAGGACCCGGTGAACGGCTGGTACAAGTACACCAACCACGGAGAATGGAAGGGCGCCACATCAGGCGGCAACACCAGCTCCCCCACCAGTTGGAAGAACCCGCACTACTTTTTGAAGGCAAGCCGGCCCACTACGCTGTTCATCTCCATCACGCAGCATGAAGCTGAGGGCAGTGGTAGTCGCGACACCATCACCGCTGGCTTCACAGTGTGCAGCAATGGGGGCAAGCGCGTCAACGCAGTGTATGGGGGGGAGCTGCCATTCGGGTGGGGCCCCTTCAGCGCCTCACGGGAGGCATCGCAGGAGATCACGGTGGATGACGCAAGCAAGATGTACAGCCTGTTTGTTGCCTGCTGGGAGGCTGGACAAGAGGCTGGCTACACCTTGAATGTGTTCTCCAAGCACCCACTGGAGCAGACGGAAGGCGAGGGCCTGAAGCTCATGCCGGCAGACCACCCCAAGAACTGAGCGAGCTCAATTAGGTCACAATGCACAATACGCCCGAGTGTGAAACGTTTTTTGCGGCCTTCATACTGATCCAGCACAGCTGAACTGCAGTTGCCAGCAGCACTTGGACCTAGTAACTGCAGCAAAGCATCCCCCCATAAATCAAAAAATTTGATCGAGGACCAACTAAGCTGAAGCGAAACTGGTTTATGAATGTTTTGACATATTTGGCTTGTAATATTTGTCGACGCTTATCAGCGGTATGTGGAGCATTCTCTGTATGGTCTTTCTTACTCAGACAGCTTGCCAAATAATAGGCAGTGAACCAAAATCCGCAATCAGCATGCTTCGCTCGTCCCTGGCTAAAGCAGCCGGCCTCAGCCGCACTGCATATGCCCGCAGCATGTGTTCAGATACAACACTGTTTCGTCCGCCTGTTCAAATGCAGGCTCAAATCCTGCGTTTCAAAGATGAGTTTGGACAGGAGCACTTCGGCGTCCCTGAGGACGACTTTCGTGCACGCATCGTCGAGCGCTCACCCAAGACAGGCAAGCTGGAGCCCAGCGCTCTGACCGTGGGTGTGATGGAAATTTTGCCCCCCATCGATCCAGTCGCAATCTACGGTGTAGGGCTGAACTACCGCGACCATGCTGCCGAAACTGGCAAGGAGGTGCCTCGGTCCCCAAGTAAGCCCCCCCCCCTGTTGCCCGCCGCACAGCCAGCAGGAATGACAATGTGTCCTCTTGCAGTTCTCTTCATGAAGGCGCCCGGCAGTGCCACTGGCCACCGCACGTCCATTGTCATTCCGCGAGCATGCCAGGGCAAGCCAGAAGTGGACTACGAAGTGGAGCTGGCCGTCATCATCGGCCGGGCCGCCAAGAATGTGTCCTCAGCAGAGGCGCTGGAGTATGTCATGGGCTACACCGTCGCCAATGACGTCTCGGCCCGCAGGTGGCAGGGAAAGAAGGGTGAGTGTGCCTGCAATGCATCACAGCAACCCAAGCACTCGCCTCCCATGTTGTGCAGGTGGCGGCCAGTGGGTGTTTGCAAAGTCGTTTGACACATTTTGTCCCATGGGTCCGCATGTCGTGCCTGCCTCCCTCGTTCCAGACCCTCAACACCTGCGCTTGAGGACGCAGTTGAATGGACACACGGTGCAAGATGGGAACACCGCAGACATGGTGTTCTCAGTCGCTGAGCTGATTGCACACATCTCGCAGGGCACCACATTGCACCCCGGGACAGTGATTCTCACGGGGACGCCTGCGGGTGTGGGGTATGCTCGCGACCCCCCTCGCATGTTGCAGGCAGGGGACGAGGTCACCTGCCAGATCGAAGGCATTGGCACCCTGAGCAACCAAGTGGACCTGGAACGCTGAGTAAGTGCGTGTATGTTGGCCAGCATAGTGCTGTGCTATGGTTTGACTGGGCTGTGGAACGGCCAGACGGCCGTGCATTCTGCACATGGGGGTGTACGGCTCATGACAGCCCAACTCTTTCGGCGCATGCTTCAGGCAGACATGGGAAGTGTTCAATCTGGTAAATTGTTTTTTATGCTGCCGTTGTCACTGTCTCTCGGCAATTTCACTTGGGCGGCAGCTAACTCTTCCTCGACTTTTCTTTTTTGAGGCGAAGCTTCTGCAACGTAATTGATAACGGGAGCAAATATCTTACTGTTGGGCGTCGGATACCATGAATTCAAAGCTCATTGAAAAATCCCGCAAGCTGATTTGCACCAAGCTTAGCACTGACTTCCGGGCGAGCACTCAGCTGGTCCCAGTGCAGATTCCGCAGCCATTGCCGAAGGGTTGTGTGCTGGTCAAGACCACTCATGTAGCAGTCAATGCAAGTGATGTCAATTTCACTGCCGGAAAATATACCCCAGATGTGTCTCCCCCTTTTGATGTGGGCTTCGAAGCACTCGCTGAAGTGGTCGAAGCTGCCTCGGATGTGGATTCTGTGAGTGTCATACCACGCCAACACCAACCAGCCCCTAGACTTCATTGTTTGCAGCTCAAGGCGGGCGATGCAGTGGCAATAACGCAGTTTGGTGCATTTTCGGAGCTCCTCGTCACAAAAGCTAAAGCTGCCGTGCCATTGCCTGAAGCTGACCCACAGGTGAGAGTTTTCTTGTGGAGCATCGAGCGGCACGTTGACACAGTTTCCCTGCAGATGATGCCTCTGTTTGTGTCTGGCCTCACAGCCTCCATCGCACTGGAGGAAGTTGGTGAGATGCCACAGTCTGGTGGTGGATGCACAGTGCTGGTGACTGCTGCGGCGGGGGGCACCGGTCAAATGGCCGTGCAGCTTGCCAAGGCAGCGGGGCACACCGTCATTGGCACAACAAGCTCGGACAGCAAGGGCGAGTATTTGAAGTCACTTGGTGTGGACCGCGTGGTGAACTACAAGACAGAAGACCTGCATGCGGTGCTGAAGAAAGAGTACCCCAGCGGGATTGACATTGTGTGAGTTGACCACGGTACTGAGCCTCCACACAGGACTGCATGTTTCATCACGACACTGGCTTTTCGATGTGCAGGTATGAATGTGTGGGCGGCGCCATGTTTGACACAGCGGTGAGGAATGTCGCCGTGGGAGGGCGCATTGTGGTGATTGGAATGATCTCCGGGTATGAGGATGGCACTGCATGGTCAGGGGCAGCGGCGGGGGGCTCAGGCAGCACCCCCTGGCCAGCCATCCTGCTGGCCCGGTCAGCATCTGTTCGAGGCTTCTTCTTGAATCACTACGCGGACAAGTGGCCCACCCACATGATGCGGCTTTGGGGGGCAGTTCGGGGGGGAGCCCTCAAGCCTGGGGTGGACCCCACCCGCTTCGACGGCCTGGAGTCCATTGCAGACGCCATCGATTTCATGTATGCCCGCAAGAACATGGGCAAGGTAGTGGTGCACATTTCGGAGCCCACAGGGGGTGCGTCTGGCGCGGCTGCAAAGCTGTAGGCTGACACGCAGCAAAACGACGGAAGAAACGTATTGGAATTGGCTGGAGGTCATTTTGCTGACAGCTTGTGTCAAGCTTCAGAGGGGTGGTGGCTCGATCAGTGGTCAAGGCACCCACGTGTTGGCAGGGGGCCCCAAGAAATGCATGTTTTGGGATGAGCGTTTTGGTGGGTACCATCCCGGCTACCATTCGATCTATTTCCTGCATACCCCCCTCTGAGTGGGGTCAAGGGATCGCGTGCCTCGAGCTCGGTCGAGTTGATGTCGCTAGAAAATACATTACAAACACATTACACACACCATTCAATCTATAAACTACAAGGCAAAGTGTTTCTTTTCGTTGAATCTTCAGTCATTTGTTGCGGTATTGACGCAAGCAGTAATGGCAGCCGGTGACCCGTCAGCGTCTCAGCAAAATGAGTTGCTCAAGCACATGAAGCCCGAGGATGTCCCAGAGGCGCTGAAAGAGTACATGGCTACTACGATGCACACAGATAAGCCCTATGACCAGCTCACTGTCGAAGAGAAATTTGGTAAGGCGCAAAGAGCAGTCAACACGTGCCGGCGTTTCAGCAAAGTTTCATGCAGAGTTGTATGCTGCCCGCAAGGCAAAGCAGCACCCGCTGTATAAGACTGCTGGAGGGGACTATGGAGTTGTCCCCAAGGGAATCGAACACAAGGTTGAACTACCTCGACACGCTAAGCATGGGAAATTCAGCAAGGTTCGTCCAATTGTGCGGATTTCGCGACTGCAAGCCACAGCAATCCCCCTACATCATGTGCAGGAGTTCGCTTCATCAGGGAACTACCGGTTCAGTGGCCTGTCCACATCGGCTCCCAAGTCCCGGTACAACCCCAAGAGCGACGGTTTCTTGTGATGGATGGATTTCCCACTGTTGTCCCCCGTCATTTTTGGTCTACCTTCCGCGGAGCACAACAAGGCACTGTGCAGTGGCCCTTCCAACAACTTGCATTGGTGTGCCGTAAGAACTTGTCATTTGGCCTCTCCTAAGCCAATGATTCCCCAGCAAGCATGCAGCAGCACCGGTGGGCTAGCCCGATGCGATGTGGGCTGGTTGCACTGCACATGAGTAGCTTGTCGAATGACTCTTTTGCAATGAATTCATTGTTGCAATATGCCGATGTGCCATAACACACAGCTGACACAAGTCGTCCTGCCAGGTATTCACCTGCGACTTGCATCACCTGCAAATGAAGCACGAGGCACACGCATATGCTAGACTCGTCTGCAGACGGCGTCACCGTGCCAGTGCGCTCATGCACACGGCCGACACAAGCCGTCCTGCCAGGTTATCACCTGCAACTTGCATGGCCTATGGACACAGCACATGGAACGTCTCCCATCTACAGGCGGGGTCGCCACGCCGTGCCGTATGCCCGGGAGCCACCCTCGGCCAAGAAGGGGTGCTCGCGCGTAGACGTGCCGAACACGGGTGCTGGTGCCCGTCGTCCTCGCACTGGGCTGGTGCCGCTGGCGGCGCGACCAGGTTGCACCACGTATTCTCGTGGGGCACCGTCCTGGGCCCCCTGTGCAAATTGGGAGTCACTCAGGGGGCGGGCTTGCTTGCTTTCAGCTGTGGACCTCCCGGAGCGAGCCAGCTCACTGCGCTCAGCTGTGCTGCGTGCTGGGGGGTGGGGAGCCATGCGGTTGCGACGGGGCTGCACCACCACTGTCGTCTCCTGGTCATAGTTGGGGTCGCCACTGGCCATCACGCGGTGAGCCTCGTGGGCCCCCGGTCCGGGGTACTTGGCAAGCTCGCGCTCTGTGGCGCCGGGGTTGAAACGAGCCTCGTGTCCAAAGCTGGGCTGCTGGCCCCGGGCAGCCTCCTCCTGCTGCCTGTGGATGTCGTCCCCGATGTCGGTGCGGGGGCGGTGGTCGCCTGGAGCGGGGCCCACGTCGTAGAATTTCTTGGCTGCGCGGGCTGCCCGCACCCCAGCTGTGGCATTGGGGTCCTGGATGTATGCCTGCTCGTCCCCAGGGTTCAAACCGCGGGGGGCAATACCAAAGGAGGGTACGGGTGTGTGGCCCACAACACGCTCGCGTGCGTTCAGGGTCCTGGGAGGCGGCTTCTGCACGTCGCCCTGCGGCCCGTAGCGATCATAGTTGTCGTAGTGATCACGCGGTCGCCCTGGCTCAGAGTCTGGTCGCTCAGGGCGCGCATGGGGGTCGGATCGCGACGGCTGAGGACGACGAGCCGTCTGGGAGCCCGGGGCAGTGCCTGCTGTCACACCCAGGGAAGAATTGAATCCGGGCCCTTGGTGCACGCCAGGTGCAGGGAACATCTCCTTGTCCTTGTTGCGGGGTCCTGATCGAGGGGCCCCACCAAATGAGTACCCAGGGGCCCTTCGGCGGTGGGACAAGTTGCCAATACCACGGCCAATGGGGTGCTCTGCGCGTTTTTGCGTTAAGTACGCCTGGCTTAATGGCCGTCCATGGGACGGGTGGCCAGAGTCCAAGGCGGGAGTCGCTGCGTCCATGTGCTGGTGGTCCCCAGGCCCTGGGCCTCCCAGATGGTTGCTGAAGGCGTCGCCTCGTCCCGAGCTGCCGAAGGAATAGCTGGGCGCTGAGCGCTTGTTGGAGACCACACTGCGCCCTGCATGGGCCCCGCTGGCGCTGCGCCCCCCCTTGACCTTCTTGCGTTTCTGTTTCTTCAGGCCAAGGCCGGTTGTTTCGCCGTGGTTGTATGACCCCGGGCCAGGGACGCCGTTGTTTGGGGGAGCCGCCTGCCAAGGCCGGGCTGTGGAGCCAAAGAAGGCGCCACGAGGGTTCTTGTGCCCCCACACGCCTGTTCCATCCCCACTGGTGTCTGCTGTCCCCGGGCGGGTGGTGCTGGGGGAGAATGCTTGGTGGGCGAAGGAGGAGGTAGCTATGACGGCGGCGCTGCCCGGGGAAATGGCGCGCTGGCCCTTGGCCTGACGGATCAAATCCCACTCGGCTGCAGTGGCGTACATGGCAGGCACACGGTGCGTCGCGGACTCGGCCCCCGTGATTGTACTTTTGCCTCGGGGGTCGATCTTGGGCTGGTACGAGCCGGGGCCGGGGGTCACGAAGCGGTCTGCAGTGGACTCAACCTCCGCTGCAGTGCGGTGGGGCAGCAGCTGCTTGGGGCGAGCTGTGCCGATGCCAGTGCCCACTCCAAACATGGCGTCAGGGTGCACTTCTGGTGGTGCTGTGCGTCGGGGCTGGCGGCGAGATGGGCGGGTGCGCTCGCCGCGGGAGCCCTCCCCTCCGTCCAGGAACGCGTCTACACCGTTTGCAGCGTTGCGTTCGTCTGCGTTGGCTGGGTAGTCGTTTAAAGCCGCGTTGCGTGCAGCATCCTCAGCCGCTCGCCGGGCGCGCTCTGCTGCTGCTGCAGCAGCGGCTGCAGCACGGCGTGCCTCCTCCTCAGCCTGGGCAGCAGCCAGGTCGTCGTGGAAGGGCCCGGGGGGAGGGCCAGCGCCTGCCGCTGCCACGGCATTGTCGTATGCCTCGTCGCCAGGGACCCACTCCACCTTGATGAGCACACGCCCCAGGGGCTTCTTGGGGGCATCTTTGCCTGGGGCAGGCTTGGCACCCGCCAGCTCCTCCGTGTCGTGCAGGGGGTACCACCGCCCCTTGACGCTGGGGCGGTTCAGATCCTCCCCAGGCGAGCACAGCGGGATGACTGCTGTGCCAAACGGCGCCCCGGTGGCATCTCCGTGCTGCGTGCTGGGACCCACAGACACCTTGGCGACGGCAGCCGACAGAGCTGCGCTCACGCCTGTGGTGTCCACTGGCAGCAGGAATTCCTGGGGCCACTTGGCGCCGTCCCTGTCGGTGGGCGCTGGTGCGCCTGGGAACGCTTGGGCTGCGATGCCCACGGTGGGCAGCACAGACTCATCGCCTGCCTGCAGCGGCAAGTCGTCAGCCTCAAGCACCGTGACATGCCACGCGCCCTTGCCACGAGCGGTGACTGCTGCTCCCGCACCTGGCTTCAGGCCCTTCCAGCCGTCACGGGTGCGAGTGGCATCGCCCTCATCGTCACTGCTGTCAGCGAAATCGTCATCATGGGCGCCTGCCTGGTCGTTTTGCAATGCACGCAGAAGTGCCTCGTCCTCAGGACTGCTCAGCAGCAGAGGAGGGCTCACCTCAAGTGCACCTTCGGCTCCGAGTCCTGAGCGCTTGTCGCACTGCCAGCCGTAGCCCACCGTCAAGAAGCCTACAGGCTTGCTGCCATACTCTGGTGGTGTTCCGTCTTGATGGGCCTCTGTTCCGGGAACGGGAGGCATCAGAGGGATTGCCACGGAGCCACCGTCGAAAGCACGCACAACGTCACCTCCAGCCGGGCTGGTGTGAAGAGCGAGTGATCCGATGGGCACCACAGCCACACCAACCAGCTTGTCTCGGGGGTTTTCTTTGTCCTGTGTGTCTTCATCCCACACCTCGAAGCGCAGGGCCATCTCACGTGGGCGTGCCTCTGCCACATTCACGATGTACGTCCCGTCCCACACAGGCTCCGTGGTGTCGTTCACCGTGTCGCTTTGAGCAACTTCTGGCGTGCCCAGCACGTGCACCAGCACATATGGGTCACCTGCACTGCGCTGGGCCTTGGTGGCACTGCCACGAGGCACGGAGCCATTCTTGACCACCACCAGCACATTACCGTCCACCAAGGCATCGGCTGGCAGCATGCGCTGAGAGTCGCGGGCAGCGACATTCAGTGGGTCGGCTTCTGCAGCTGCTGCTTGGCGAGCAGCTTCTGCCGCCGCTTCGGCTGCAGCTGCTTCGGTGCGCAGCTCGGCAAGGCGGTCTGCAGCCTGCTTGCGACCTGCATGGCCACGAGTGGCTGCCTGGATCAACAGGGCAGCCTCCTCCTCCTTCAGCTTCTGAGCAGCCTCGGCGGCAGCCCTTTCAGCTGCAGCAGCCTCGTCCGCCAAGCGGTCGCGCTCTTCAGCTTGGGCCTTGGCCTTGGCCAGGCGGGCTCGCTCCAGGCGGCCCCTTGCCAACGCTTGCAGTCGCACAGCGGCCTCTTCTTCGTCCATGGGCTCCCGTTGCTTCAGTGCCTCAGGGGCGGTCTTCCCCTTGCGCTCCGCACACTTCCATGAGTATGCGATTTTAACCAGGCCGGCTTCGTCACCGTAGTGCTTTTGTCTGTCCTTGGGCGGCACTCGAAGCCACACCCACCCCTGAGGAGCCTTCTTGCCCGGCTCAACCATCTCACCGTCCACTTCGCCATTGTGCCACAGGAACTTGCCCAGAGGAACGGTGACGGCACCCAAGATGTCGTCTTGGCCATCCTCATCCTCGGCGGCCTCAGCCTTGCCCTCCGCGGTTTTCTGGGCGGCGGCAACAGTGTCCTCGTCCCACACTTCAACGCGCATGGCGGCCTCACGCACAGAGACGTCCTTCAGGTCGATCATGTACGTGGCCTCCCACTTGGGCTCAAGGGTGTCGTGAATGGTGTTGCCGCGCACAACCTCCTCTGAACCCAGGACGCTGATGACACCATAGGGATCGCAAGCACTGCTGTCTGCCTTGGGCACACGGGGGTGCCCGGCACGCAGGGAGTCGTCCCCAGCTGGCAAGCCGCGGCCCTCCAAGAGCTTGATGAGCAGGGTGCCGGACACCACGCCGTCCTCAGGAAGGGCTTCCCGCTGGTCAGCCAAGGCAGCCTCGTCTAGCTCATCTGGGCCGGCGTTTAGCTCCTTGAGACGCAGACCCTCAGCTTCTGCCTCGGCCTTACGCTGGGCGGCCAGCTCGGCGCGAGTCATGCGTCCGCGGGCTGTGGCCTGGATTTTGGCGGCGGCTGCGTCCTCCTGGGCTTTCTGCATGGCGGCGGCTGCCTCGGCATCTGCCTTGGCTTGCTCTTCAGCGGCCTTGCGGGCAGCCTCCTCCTCCGCGGCCTTCCTGGCAGCTGCCTCGGCAGCGGTGGCGTCCCAAGCCGGGTCCCACGCAAAGTCCAGCAGGATTTCTCCGTGCTGCTTGCTGCAGTCTTCATCCGTGTACAGGGGGTACCAGCCTGACTGCGCCTTGCCATCCCCCCCTGTGATCTTGGAGTTCAGGGGGACGTAAGCAGTGCCCAGGGAATCATCGGCGCCTGTGAGACCATCATCGTCATCAAGCACGTGCACCTTGATCTTGCTGCCGCGTGCGACATCGGTCAGAGGGAACTGCAACTCCTCGTTCCACACAGGCTCGGTGGTGCCTCCGATCACCTTGGTTTTCTTGAGCACACCGTCCACAGTGACGACAACGTAGGGGTCCGACTTGCCTGCCCAGTCAGCATCGCGCAGGTCCTTGGCGGCCTGCACATTCACGGTGAGCAGTCCAGTGAGGTCTGTCTCCTTGCCCTCGCTGTCGTCCACGGCTGCCGTTTCGCCTTCCTCCTCAGGCACCTCCTCGCCCTCAGGGTAGGCCGTGATGTCCAGCAGCAACTCGCCCTGCTGCTTGCCAGGCTTGCCGTCTTTCTCTGCTGCATACACGGGGTACCACTTGCTGTCAGCCTTCTCGTGGGTGTTCAGGATGTCCTTGCCCAAGGGGACATGTGCCTCGCCCAGGGGGGTGTCCTTCTTGCCGTCCTCATCATACACTGAAAACAGCATGGGGGTGCCCTCAGGCACATCCTTCACCTTGAGCACCATCTCTTCGTCCCACAGGGGATCGCACGTGCCCTCCTTCACTGTGGTGCGGGGCTCCAATGGCCCGTCCTTAGTGGATGGTGCTCCACCGCGAACCAGCTCAGCCGTGCCGCAGTCCTTGGGAAGGGACACCACGACGTAGGGGTCGGATTTGCCCAGGAAGTCAGCATCCTTCAAGTCCTTGGCGGCTTGGATGTGCACCTTAAAGTGGCCACTGAAGGGTGGGCCCACCGGTGTTTTATCCTCCTTGGCATCAAGCACGTGCGAGGCAGCCTTGTTGGCACGCAGCTGAGACACGGGGGTCCACTTTAAGCCCACGTGCAGCTCGCCCTGCTGCTTGCCAGTCTTGGGGTCAACCACAGGGTGCCATGTGGCAGGGAATTCGCCGGCGGCATCAGGGTCCTCGGGCAGAGGAATTTCCACCAGACCCAAATCGTCAAACTTAGCACCGTCATCGCCGTCGTCGTCACGAGCCTTGAGCTGCAGAGCAGACCCCAGGGGTGCGTTACGCACCTGCAGCACCATATGCTCGTCCCATTTTGGGTCGGATGTGCCCTTGATGATCTTGGAGCGCTTGCTCACATCTGCCACAGACGCTATGACGAAGGGATCGGATGACCCCAGGAAGTCGGTGTCCTTCAGCTTCTTGGCTTCCAGCAGGTGAATCTCGAGCTTGCCATTCAGCGTGTTCCGCTCATCCACAGATGGGTCCACGTACATGTCTGCCTCCTCCTCGGGCGACAACAGATCATCCTCGCGCTGCGCATGGTCTCTCCCCGGGGCCGGCTCAGCCATGGTCTGTGTGAGCGCCTGGCGACCAGCCTCAGTCTTGGCCATCTCTTCAGCGGCCTTGGCCTCCAGCTCCTGCAGCTTGGTTGCGGCCTTTGCGTCAGCAGCCTCCTTGGCCTCGCGATCTGCGTCGGCCCTCGCGGCGGCAGCGGCGTCCTCAGCCTCCTTTGCCTCAGCGTGGGCAGCTGCACCAGTCTCCTCAGCCTGGCGCTTACGCTGGGCAGAGATCGGCTCCCACTGAAAGCCCACAAGCAGCTCCCCGTGCTTCTTGCCCTTGGCATCCACCACCGGCTGCCACTCAGGCGCGAATTCACCCCCTGCATCAGGGTCGTCAGGCAGCGGCACCGACACCTCACCAAGGTCGTCGTCATTGCCACCATCGTCGTCGAACACAGAGATCTTGATTGAAGCACCCAGGGGTGCGCGTCGCACAACTAGCTTCATCTCTTCGTTCCACTCAGGGTTCTGTGTGCTTTGAATCGTTTTGCTACGCTTCTCAGCAGTGTCCACTGCAACCTTGACGTAGGGGTCAGACTTGCCAATGAAGTCAGCGTCCTTGAGGTCGCGGGCCTTCTTCAAATGCACTGTCAGGGTGCCATTCAGTGTCTTGCGCTCCTCAGCATCCGGCTCCTTATTCAGCAGGTCCATGGCAGCCTTTGCCTCCTCCTCAGCCTGCTGGCGTGCAGCCTTGGCGTCGGCTTCGGCCTGTGCGGCGCGGCGTGAAGCTTCAGCGGCCTCCTCTTCCTCGGCCTTCTGCTTGGCGGCAGCTGCATCAGCCTCGGCCTTCTGCTTGGCAACAGCAGCAGCGGCAGCAGCCTCTTCAGCAGCCTTCTTGGCGGTCGCAATATCAGCTTCCTCCTTCGCGGCCGCAGCTGCAGCAGCATCCGATTCAGCTTGCTCCACCACAGCACGGTCTGTGGCCTCTTTAGCGGCCTGGGCAGCCTTATCAGCATCCGCCTTCGCGGCTTTGGCCTTTGCCTTGGCCTCCCGCTTCCGCTGCGCTGACACAGGCTCCCACTCGAAGCCCACAAGCAGCTCCCCGTGCTTCTTGCCCTTGGCATCCACCACCGGCTGCCACTCAGCGTCAAATACACCCCCCGCGTCTGGATCATCAGGAAGAGGAACAGTCACCTTCCCCAGGAAGTCGTCCTTCAGAGGGTCCCCACCCTTCCCACCATCGTCGTCGTACACGCTCATCTCGATGTTGGCCCCCAGTGCCGCACTCTTCACGGGGATCGCCAGCTCCTCGTCCCACACAGGCGACGTCGTGCCATCCTTCACGCTGCTGCGAGCCACATCGTCCTCCACAGCAGCCACCACATACGGGTCTGACTTGCCCATGAAGTCAGCGTCGCGCAGGTCACGGGCCTTCTTCAAGTGCACCTTCAGGGTGCCGTTCAGTGTGTTGCGCTCGTCTGCCGGGGCGGCGGCTTTCTCGGCGCGTCGTGCCTCTGCAGCCTCGGCCTCAGCCTTGCGGGCGGCGAGCTCGGCGGCTTTCTGCGCTTCAATTGCTTCCAAAGCAGCAGCCTCTGCCTCAGCCTTCTCACGGGCGGCCTTGTCAGCAGCGGCCTTTGCCTCTTCTTCCTCCTTGGCCTGGGCTGCGGCGGCATCTGCAGCAGCCTCAGCAGCCTTTGCAGCCTCCTGGTCAGCCTTGAGCTTCTCGGCTGCAGCTTCGGCTTCGCGCGCCTCCTCAGCTTCCTTCTCGGCTTTGGCAGCGGCATCCGCAGTTGCCTTCTTGGCAGCCTTGGCCTCCCGCTTCCGCTGCGCTGACACAGGCTCCCACTCAAAGCCCACAAGCAGCTCCCCGTGCTTCTTGCCCTTGGCATCCACCACCGGCTGCCACTCAGCGTCAAATACACCAG
>Ga0307982_1000143_pt1 | contig 52948 bp, 61 predicted proteins | sample OrgLakmetagen989_FD_201847 | JGI IMG/M metagenome (GOLD analysis project Ga0307982, IMG submission 201847) | Saline water microbial communities from Organic Lake, Antarctica - #989 | ecosystem: Environmental > Aquatic > Non-marine Saline and Alkaline > Saline | place: Antarctica: Organic Lake... | reverse complement strand
GTATTCCCCTCGGTATTCCCCTGGGAATTCTTGTGGTCTTCCTCGCTGCTTACTCCCTCGTGATGGACTTTGAGTCCATCAAAGCCGGTGTCGAGCAGGGGGCCCCCAGGAACTTCGGGTGGCAGGGGGCGTTTGGCATCTTGGTCACCGTCGTGTGGCTGTATGTCGAAATCCTTCGACTGCTCGCCATCCTGCGGGGCGAATAGCTTTAGTAGTAATCGGTGGGGGCCACGCGGCGCTTGGCCCCCACCGCGTTAAACCCCTGTGCGCCGGAGAAAAACTGTGAAGAGCTCCGGGTCGGACACGCTCCACTTACTACTCCCACTCAATGGTCCCCGGTGGTTTTGAGGTCACATCGAGAACCACCCGATTCACTTCGGCCACCTCGTTAGTAATGCGGTTAGAGATCACCGCAAGCAGGTCGTAGGGGAGCCTGGTCCAGTCCGCCGTCATCGCATCTTCGCTCGACACCGGCCGCAACACAATCGGGTGGCCATAGGTTCGACCGTCACCCTGGACCCCGACAGATCTCACGTCGGCTAACAACACGACGGGGCACTGCCAAATTTCTTCGTCCAAGCCGGCCTTCGTTATTTCTTCTCGCACGATGGCATCGGCAGCACGCAAAATATCGAGGCGCTCCGCAGTGATCTCCCCCACGATACGAATACCCAACCCTGGCCCGGGGAAAGGATGGCGACCCACAATGGCCTCAGGCAGACCCAACTCCCGACCCATGGCTCGAACCTCATCTTTGAACAAACTCCGCAGTGGTTCCACCAGACCAAATTCAAGGTCATCGGGCAAGCCACCCACGTTGTGGTGGCTCTTGATGACGGCCGTGCCAGCACCACCCCCACTTTCGACCACGTCGGGATACAGGGTCCCCTGCACCAAGAATCTCACCTCGCCACCGGTGTGCTGGGCTTCTGCAACCAAATCGGCGGAAGCCTTTTCAAAACTGCGAATAAACTCACGGCCGATAATCTTGCGTTTCTGCTCCGGGTCAACCACCCCCGCAAGAGCCCCCAGGAACTGTTGCGTTGCATCCACCGTCACGAGTCGAACACCGGTGGCTGCCACAAAGTCTTTTTCTACCTGAGCGCGCTCACCACTTCGCAACAAGCCGTGATCGACAAAGACGCAGGTGAGCTGATCGCCAATAGCCTGGTGAACAAGCGCCGCGGCAACAGAAGAATCGACCCCACCAGACAAGCCACAAATCACCTGGTCTGCCCCGACCTGGTCGCGAATGAGATCAATTTGTTGGGCAATAACGTTGCCACTGTTCCAGTCGCTTGCAAGACCGGCAATGTCGCGGAGGAAATTTTCTATCACCGCTTGGCCATAGGGAGAATGCTTGACCTCGGGATGCCACTGAACACCAAACATCTTTTTCGCAAGCGAACCAAACGCGGCCACCTGGGTGGCGGCGGTAGAGGCTAAAACCTCAAAGCCTGGCGGCGCTTCTTCCACCTGGTCACCGTGAGACATCCAGGTAGTTTGCTCGGCAGGTTGGCCTGCAAAGAATGGCCCCGCGTCCGGGTGGATGCTGGCCATCGTGGCACCGTATTCCCGCAACCCGGTATTGCCTACCGTGCCACCCAAGTCTCTGGCCATCACCTGGAAGCCGTAGCAAATTCCCAACACCGGGAGACCAAGCTCAAGGATGCCCGGCTGCAGAACCGGCGAACCCTCCTCATAGACGCTTGCCGGTCCACCGCTCAGCACGATCGCTACCGGATGTTTCGCCGCAATTTCTTCCGCGGTGGCGCGGTGAGAAATGATCTCGGAATAGACACCTGCTTCGCGAACCCTGCGAGCAATCAGCTGGGCGTACTGGGCACCAAAGTCCACGACAAGGACGGGGCGGGGGGTATGGCCGATATCGGTCACGACTCCCCTCTGAGTTCTTGAATAAGACCGCGAACAACGCGCGTCGCGCTGTGCTCAATGAAGAAGGAGAGGAAAGGAATCAGACCACCCGATGCGAGCCACAGAAAACGCCAGAAAGGCCAGCGCAAAATAGACCAGACTCGAAAACACGTAAACAGGTAAACCACGTAGAACCAGCCGTGAACGATAAGAATCAACTGGGAGAGGTTGAGTGCCGTTGTTGTTCCATCCGGCACGAAAGCCAGGAAACCTTGCGGGCCAGCCATTTCCAGCTCCGAACCGTAGCCATATTTAGCCACGATTTCCACGGTGAGCAGGATCAGCAAAATGCCGGTGATGTACGCAGCAATGCGATACCACTTGAGCGCCCCCTGAAGGCGGTCCGGCACATCGGCTCTCTGAGCGGTATTCAGGGTCATGTCACAAGTTTAGGGGACGCCGCGGCAGCCTCTTCAAGCTCACGCTCCCACACGTCTTTCACCAGTCGATACCAAAAATACAGAGCGAAGAGAGCAAAAATTGCCCACTGCGCCGCGTAAAAGAGATTCAGGATGTTCAGATCTCGGTCAATGACCGGTGGCAACGCGACGATGGTGTCCAAAGGCTCGGGTGCGCTCTCCAACACCACATACCCGCCATACACGGGCCCGGGTTCTGCCCACAGGTTCAGAAGTTCAGCCACAGCAACAGCTTCACGAGCACCCGCCTGAAAATCAGATTGCTGGGGTGATTCCGTGGGCACATAGCGACCCACGACGGTCCCCGTGCCCGGCTCGACATCCTCGAGAATGACGCCCTCGCCAATCCATCCCGCTGCAACAGCAACCGAGTCACCCTCTGGCGTGACACAGTGGCGAACCAGCCACGAACCCTCACGATCTGCCGATTGACGGTTTGTCATCACCAGGTCATCCCGAGGCACAAATGCGCACTCAATACTGACCATGTGGCCACTCGCTTGGGAGGTGGCCGTTGACTGCGGGGTCTCTACACTCGCCAGAGGCACCACCGTTTCGGTGTCGCGTTCGATAACGGTCGCCTGAATGATGCTGCGATCAATTTGCCACTGTCCAAGCGCTGCGAATACTCCGGCGACAAACAACGCAAAAAAGAGTGCCGCAATCCACCGCGGTCGCAACGCTATGCGCCACATGGGACACCCTGAATCGTCATATCACTTCAAGAATAGAGGTCGAGACTTGGGGAAAACCCGGGAATTCAGCGCTGGATGACGACGTCAACCCGCTGGAATTCCTTCACATCAGAATATCCACACGTGGCCATCGAGTGGCGCAGTGCACCCATGAGGTTGGTGCGCCCGTCAGCGGTGTGTGCGGGCCCGTGGAGAACCTCTTCCAAATTTCCGCCCTCCCCCACCCAGGCGCGGTATCCGCGAGGCATCGTGGGGTGGTGAGCTTCCGGGCCCCAATGCCAGCCACGGCCGGGAGCTTCAGAGGCTCGAGCCAAAGTGGAGCCCAACATCACCGCATCTGCTCCCGTGGCAATCGCTGCAACAATATCGCCGCTTCGGCCCAATCCCCCATCCGCAATGACGTGGACATAGCGACCGCCGGACTCATCGAGGTAATCCCTGCGGGCACTGGCAACATCAGAAATAGCAGTCGCCATGGGCGCATAAATGCCGAGCGTCGCGCGGGTGCTGGATGCCGCCCCGCCGCCAAAGCCGACAAGAACACCGGCTGCGCCGGTGCGCATCAGGTGAAGGGCTGCCGTATAGGTGGCGGCACCCCCCACAATGACGGGGACGTCGAGTTCATAAATGAAGTCTTTGAGGTTCAACGGTTCACGGTTTTGGCTGACGTGTTCCGCGCTCACCGTGGTGCCCCGAATCACAAAAAGATCAACGCCCGCTTTGACCACCGTGTCGCAAAACTCCTTGGTGCGCTGGGGACTGAGCGCTCCGGCCACCGGAACTCCGGCGTCACGAATCTCTTGAAGCCGCTCAAAAATGAGCTCAGCTTTGATGGGCTCGGCATAAATCCTTTGAAGTCCCGCGGTGACCTCGTCTGCGGGAAGCGAGGCAATCTCCTCATAAGCCGCCTGGGGGTCCACGTATCTCGTCCACAAGCCTTCGAGGTTTAAAACACCCAGACCGCCCTGTTTCCCCAAAGCAATCGCGGACTGCGGGGACATGACGGAATCCATCGGGGCAGCAATGACGGGGGTATCAAAAGTGAAAGCATCGATGCTCCACGCCAGCGACACATCTTCGGGATCACGGGTGCGACGGGAAGGCACAACGGCGATATCGTCAAGCGAGTAACCGCGGGTAGCGCGTTTGGTCAGACCAATATCAACTTCATTCACAGCCAGTAGCCTACCCGGGCACTCAGCGGCGGTAGTTGGGGGCTTCCACGACCATCTGGATGTCGTGGGGATGGGACTCTTTCAGCCCTGCGGGGGTAATGCGCACAAACTTGCCGCGCTTTTTCAACTCTTCGATAGTGGCAGCACCGGTATAGAACATGGACTGGCGGAGCCCACCCAAGAGCTGATAGACCACCGAGGCCAGTGGGCCCCGGTAGGGGACCTGGCCTTCGATACCCTCAGCGATCAGTTGTTCGTCGCTTGGCACGTCGGCCTGGAAGTAGCGATCCCTGGAGTAGGAGGTCTTGGTTCCCCTCGTTTGCAGTGCTCCGAGCGATCCCATGCCGCGGTAGTTCTTAAACTGTTTACCATTCACAAAGACTAGGTCGCCGGGGCTTTCATCCGTGCCGGCGAGGAGGGACCCGAGCATGACGGTGTCTGCGCCCGCCACGAGGGCTTTGGCAATGTCACCGGAGTATTGCAATCCACCATCGGCAATGAGCGGAACACCCGCTGCGCGGGCAGCACGGGATGCCTCGTACACGGCAGTGATTTGGGGAACACCCACACCAGCCACGAGGCGAGTGGTGCAAATCGAGCCTGGCCCCACACCCACCTTCACAGCGTCAGCACCGGCATCGATGATGGCTTGCGCGCCCTCTTGGGTGGCGATGTTGCCACCGATCACATCGATGGCGGCAAAAGTTGGGTCTTTTTTCAAAGCCCGAATAATGTCGAGGACCCCCCGGGAGTCACCATTAGCGGTATCCACCACCAAGACATCGACACCGGCGTCGCGCAGCGCGCCGGCCCGATCCAATGCGTCTCCAAAGAACCCCATCGCCGCACCGACGCGAAGCCGGCCCTCAGAATCTTTCGTGGAGTTGGGGTACTTCTCGCTCTTGTCGAAGTCTTTGACGGTGATCAGTCCTGTGAGGCGACCCTGCTTATCCACGAGCGGAAGCTTTTCAATCTTGTGTTTCGCAAAAATGGCGAAAGCCTCTTCACCCGGCATTCCCTCATAGCCGGTGATGAGCTCGCCCTTGGTCATCACATCTTTCACCAGCGTGGTGTGGGTTTTCTCCCGGGGAACAAAGCGCATGTCTCGGTTGGTGATGATGCCCACCAACACCCCATCGCCTTCCACCACAGGAACACCGGAAACACGAAAACGCGCGCACAGCTCGTCAACATCGGCAACGGTCGCATCAGGAGTAATCGTGACCGGGTTGGTGATCATGCCCGACTCACTACGCTTCACTTTGTCCACGGCACTCGCCTGATCCTCGATGGAGAGGTTGCGGTGGAGAATGCCGAGGCCGCCTTGGCGGGCCATGGCAATAGCCATCCTCTCTTCGGTCACCGTGTCCATAGCTGAAGACACCAGCGGCGCAGAAACTCGAATGCGTTTGGTCAGCTGCGTTGAAGTGTCAGCAGCGCTGGGAATAACATCCGTGTGTCCCGGAAGCAACATCACATCGTCATAGGTGAGACCGATAAATCCGAAAGGATTTTCTTCAGCCATAAAAATCCCCCAGATTCCGCCAAAAAGGCGAGTCGACCATCACATTTTTATTGCATTTCATCTTAACGGGTTAGACCTGTGCCTGTTACATCGGCATAATAGTGTCACTGTTTAGTTACAGCTATGGAATGCATATGAAAAATAGAAAACGCGTCGATGGAGACGCGTGGGAGAACCCAGTGGATATTTCCCTTTCCCCACGACCCGGAGGCACCGTGACCAACCCGAGCCCCAAACCCGTGGCGAAGCGCAGCGTGATGACGCTCCTCGTTATTGTCTTATCTTTTCTTGGCGCGATGATCGCCTCTCCTGCTCTGGCTGATGAGGTCGGCGAGCAGTACTCGGACAAAATCGTCGGTAATGTGAAAAACGAAGGCACGGCTCTTGCCGGCGTTCGCATCATCGTAGAAAGCAATGACTACTCGGCGCAGGTGATGACCGACGCCGAAGGCAAATGGTCCATTGGTGTTCCAGAAAAAGGTACCTACTCGGTCACCCTGGATGAAGACACCCTTCCCGAAGGAATCGCCGTTCTTGAAGGTGGAGCCGAGCAGGAAGTAACCTTCGGTGCCAGCGGCACCGTTGTCCAAAACTTTTTCATCGGCGAGGGGGAGCGCAATACCATCAGCCTTCTTGACCAGTTCTTGATGAGGCTGTTTGACGGATTGAACTTTGGGTTGCTGTTAGGGCTTGCCGCAATCGGGTTGTCTTTGGTCTTTGGAACAACAGCGCTGCCCAACTTTGCCCACGGTGAAATGGTCACCTTCGGTGCGATCATGGCGCTGCTGTTGACCAGCTTCGGAGCGCCCATCTGGCTGTCTATTCCCGGCGCAGTTGTGTTGGGAGCGTTATCCGGCTGGATGATGGATGCGGGGTTGTGGAAACCTTTGCGTGATCGGCGGATGGGAATTGTCCAACTGATGATTGTCAGTATTGGGCTTTCTCTGACCGTTCGCTACCTTTTCCAGTTCTTCATTGGTGGCGGCACCCAGCAGCTTCCCTTCTCCAGCGGCACCGGCGAAATTACTCTCTTTAGAACGGTGTCGTTAGGGGTTGTTGACCTGATCAGCATGGGCATCAGCCTGGTTGTCATCCTCGCTTTCGCCTGGTGGTTACTCAACACGAAGATTGGTAAAGCGACCAGGGCTGTGTCCGATAACGCAGCTCTCGCCTCCGCCTCCGGTATCGACGTGGACCGTGTCATTCGCGTGGTCTGGATCGCCGCGTCCGGAATGGCCGCTCTTGCCGGAGTGATGTGGGCCTACTTCCGCCCAGGTATTAAGTGGGACATGGGAACACAGATTTTGCTCTTCATCTTTGCTGCCGGGGTCCTCGGCGGTTTAGGGACCGCATTAGGCGCACTCATTGGAGCGATGATTGTCGGTGTGCTCATCGAAACGTCCGCATTGTTCATCCCTTCGGATTTGAAGTATGTCGGCGCACTTGTTGTCATGATTGTCATTTTGCTGTTCCGGCCCCAAGGAATCTTGGGCCGGAAAGAACGAATAGGTTAGGGGACCAGACCATGGACTGGGGTTCAATCTTCACCAACACGGCCGCGGCGTTCTTCAGCCCTGCCACCATGGCTTTCGCCCTCGCTGCACTCGGGCTTGCCATGCACTTCGGCTTTGTCGGTCTGCTGAACTTTGGTATCGCAGGCTTTATGGCTGTCGGAGCCTACGGCTTTGCCATCTCCACTCTGACTTTTGGTTTCCCCTGGTGGGCGGCGATGCTGTTTGGTGTTTTCGCTTCGGTCGTTTTCGCGGTGCTGCTGGGAATCCCCACGCTACGTCTGCGCGGAGACTACTTGGCCATTGTGACCATCGCGGCCGCCGAAATCGTCCGCCTGTTATTCACCTCACAGGCATGGCAACCCGTGACCGGTTCCGCTGATGGCCTTTCTGGCTTTCAGGGAAGCTTCAGAGACGCTAACCCTTTCCCCGAGGGAGACTATGGTTTTGGACCCTGGCAATACACCGAAAACCAGTTTTGGGTCCTTGTCTTTGGCTTCATGATGCTGGTGGTGTGTGCGCTTCTGCTGTGGCGTCTCGTCAACAGTCCTTGGGGTCGCGTCATCAAAGGCATCCGTGAAGACGAGGATGCGGTTCGGGCACTGGGCAAGAATGTCTTTGCCTACAAAATGCAGGCTCTCATTGTCGGTGGCGTCTTCGGTGGCCTCGGTGGAATCATCTATGTGCTGCCCTCCTCTACCAACCCCGGTGTCTTCATCACCTCGCTCACCTTCTTCGTCTGGACGGCACTGCTCCTGGGCGGGGCCGCAACCGTCTTTGGCCCGCTCCTTGGCGCACTGATTTTTTGGGTCCTCCAGGCCTTCCTCGGGTCGCTCTTGCCTGCGTTAGCTAACGCAGGACTAATGGGAGCCTTTTCTTCGGGTCAAGCAGGTTCGTTGCGCTTCGTGCTGGTGGGAGTGGGTTTGATGCTGATTGTGATCTTCCGGCCCCAGGGAATCCTCGGCAACAAGAAGGAGCTGACCTTTGTCAAGTGAGAATTCGTTACCCACGCCTGAAAAGACAACGGGCCTTCACATTGGTGAGCCTGCACCCGGTGTAGCGAAGGTTGACCCCATCATGGCCATCGACCATGTCTCACGATCTTTCGGTGGCCTCACAGCGGTCAATGTGGAGCACCTCGAAATCCCTCGAAACGCCATCACCGCGCTCATTGGGCCAAACGGCGCCGGGAAAACCACCCTGTTTAACTTGATCACGGGGTTCGATACCCCCGACACTGGGGAATGGTCGTTTAACGGCGCAAGCCTCGCCAGCGTCCCCTCCTACAAGTTGGCTCAGAGGGGCCAGGTGAGAACCTTCCAGCTCACTAAAGCACTGAGCCTCTTGACGGTGCTGGACAACATGAAACTCGGTGCTAAAAACCAGAGGGGTGAAAAGATTTTGTCCTCGCTCATTCCCGCTCTGTGGAAAAAACAGGACAAGCTCATCGAACAACGCGCGCTGGAGCTTCTGGAGCGTTTCAAACTGCTCCAGCTCAAAGATGACTTCGCTGCCAGCTTGTCTGGTGGGCAGAGGAAACTTCTCGAAATGGCGAGGGCCCTGATGTCCGAGCCCACCTTAGTCATGCTGGATGAGCCCATGGCCGGTGTGAACCCCGCACTCACCGAGTCGCTCCTTGGCCACATTCTTGATCTAAAAGCTCAGGGCATGACGGTGCTGTTTGTGGAGCACGATATGCACATGGTTCGCCACATCGCCGATTGGGTTGTGGTGATGGCAGAAGGTGCGGTGATTGCCGAAGGCCCGCCAGACCAGGTAATGAAAAACCCTGCCGTCATCGATGCCTACCTGGGTAGCCACCAAGATGTGGATCTGGGTGTGGTCACCGGCCGCATCGAAGGCGACGCTGCGGCCGCAGCGGCGGCCCTGTCGAACAATCTCCCTGGCGATAACGCCGGAAAGGCTACAGCCTGATGGCCACCAGCACCACGCCCGTAATTGAAGTCAAAGAGGTCCACGCCGGCTATCTACCCGGTGTCAATATTCTTAACGGATGCAACCTGGTCGCCAACCAGGGGGAGCTGATCGGCATTATTGGCCCCAACGGTGCGGGTAAATCCACGCTGTTGAAAGCCATCTTTGGTCAAGTAAATGTCCGTGATGGGGGAATTTTCCTCAACGGTGATGACATCACCGGTCTGAAAGCAAACAAGCTCGTTGCCCAAGGGGTGGGCTTCGTTCCCCAAAACAACAACGTTTTTCCCAGCCTCACCATTGAAGAAAACCTCGAAATGGGTGTTTTTCAGAAGCCGGAAATGTTTAAAGAAGGCCTCGAGCTCGTCACCAGCCTGTTCTCGGAGCTCGGAGCACGCCTCAAGCAGCGCGCAGGGTCGCTCTCCGGAGGTGAGCGCCAGATGGTGGCGATGGGCCGAGCACTGATGATGAACCCCTCTATTCTGCTTCTTGATGAACCTTCAGCGGGTCTCTCCCCCGTTCGCCAGGACGAAGCCTTCATCCGCGTCTCGGAAATTAACCAGGCCGGGGTGACCACCATCATGGTGGAACAAAACGCCAGGCGCTGTTTGCAAATTTGTGATCGCGGCTACGTGCTGGACCAGGGTAAAGATGCCTACACAGGAACCGGGCGAGAATTGTTGAACGACGAGAAAGTCATCAACCTGTACCTCGGCACCCTCGGCGAGTAGCGGGGCCGCACACGCGCCTGTCTGCGGTCGTCACAATCCACAGTGCACTAGGGGCCCTAAAGCCGTTGCTCTCCGGCAGCTGCGACACCGTGAATCGATGTCCGCTACCCTGCACTTCATCACGACTCCAGCCTGAAGGCCGAGGCTGTCCGGGCGGCAGGACGGGGTAGGGTCAGGCCGAGCGAAAGGAGCGTAGGGGACGTCGAGGTCCTTCGGATGGCTGGTCTAAAAGCTTCGATCACCGGAAAACCTTTACCCGTTCCCTTGCGGCGAAACGCCAACCCTTCCCCAACCCGAGTGCGAGAAGCCCTCTCGGCACCAACCGAACCGCACACCACCGAAGTTTCCCTGGATCTGTGCGTCGTGATGCCCGTGGCCCTCTTCCTCTTTCAGGGAATCAAGAACCTCGGGTGAACTCGGGGCGGGACGCTGCGTAGAGATCGTCATCCACTGTCGAGGCCGAAGGAGCTAGCTGGTACCACTCTTCGAGCTCTTCTTCTTCTCTCTTGCGACGACGTCGGGCCGCGATGAGCCACCACCAGCGAATGCCCAGCAGGGCCGGCAGGGTTAGCAGTGCCAGCAGACCGGGATACACCCAGAACGGGGCACCCAGCAGGGTCAGCAGACGGGGATAAATCCCGAGCCCAACACCCGACGGGTCGCGGGCAACTGCAGCTTCCACCCAAGCCCCGAATGGCTCCGTGTTAGTAGCTGCACCCTGAAGCGACGAATCTAGCGCTGGATCGAGAACTGGATCGGGCGCAGAACGAAGCGTCGGATTTCTCACCGGGCCAATCGGTGATGCCTCGGCTGTTTCGCTGCGCGCGCTGGACGAGCCCCACACCTCACGCACCGGCGCGGGGGTGAGCATCGGGTCGGCCACCGGTCCAATCCGTGATGACTCGACTATTTCTCCGCTTGCGTTGTAGGAGAACCAGGCCACCGCGGTCAGTACCGCTCCGTCAGGGGCAACACCGTAAAGGGTAAGGCTGTGTGCGCCCGCAGGTACGCCAGTGGGTAAGTTGTCTCGCCAATTGACCGCACCCGTTAACCCCACGACGCCACTGTGAACAATGACAGGCGTCGAACGCATCACGAGGCTGAAGTCTGACCCAACCTTGAGGTTAGAAGCCGAGACTGTCGTCACCGCGTCCCCTATGTTCGACCCGGCCAGAAAGTTGAGCACCAGGCTGACCGTGGGTGTGATCGCCGGAGTGATCGCCGGAGTGACCGCAGTCGAAGAGTCCGACGCAGCAGACGTGCCTGACACATTGGTCGCCGTCACCGTGAACGTATACGCCGTGCCATTAGTCAAACCCGTCACCGTGACAGACGTCCCCGTCCCCGACACGGTGGCCGTCTGACCACCAGAAGAAGTGACCGTATACCCCGTAATCAGTGAACCGCCAGTATTCGCAGGCGCCGTCCACGACACCACAGCCTCAGTATTACCCGCAACAGCACTCACCCCTGTGGGCACCCCCGGCACCGTCGCCGGAGTGACCGCAGTCGAAGAGTCCGACGCAGCAGACGTGCCTGACACATTGGTCGCCGTCACCGTGAACGTATACGCCGTGCCATTAGTCAAACCCGTCACCGTGACAGACGTCCCCGTCCCCGACACGGTGGCCGTCTGACCACCAGAAGAAGTGACCGTATACCCCGTAATCAGTGAACCGCCAGTATTCGCAGGCGCCGTCCACGACACCACAGCATTAGTGTTACCCGCAACAGCACTCACCCCTGTGGGAACCCCCGGCACCGTCACCGGAATGGTTACCTTGCCGCCATCCATCGTGACGGCACCATTGAGGGCCAATAGCCTCCCGTCAACTTCAACCGCCGTGGTGGAGGTCACCGAAATGTCAGCAACAATGGTGCCGATAAACGTCGATGATGTTCCGAGGGTCGCAGAACTGCCGATCTGCCAGAAAACGTTTGCGGCCCGGGCGCCATTAACGAGCTCGATCTTGCTAGAGCTTGCCGTCGTGAGCGTGCTGCCCGCTTGAAAGATAAATACAGCGTTCGGGTTGCCCCCGCCGTCGAGTATTAGTGTGTCGGTGAGGCCGAGGGAAGAAGCGGAGGAGTACACACCGGGTGCCAGCGTATTGCTGCCGGCTGGGCCGGCACTGGACAAATCGGCTGTTACGACCTTGGTATATGTCCGGCTCTTGGCAGCCGTGTAGGCGGCCTGGGCGGAGACCTTAGCGGCTTGTGCCGCGCTTCCCGCGCCGGTGTGAGTGCCTCCATTGGAAATCACCATGCCCCCAGTGATAGCTGTGCCGGGAGAAACCCCCACAGAACCGTTAATTTCGGAGCGGCCTGCGTCCGTCACCGTATCCGCGCCGAGGACCGCAAAACTGGCGGCATCACCGAGTGCGATTGGCCCGGTACTCGTGCCAGCTGCGTGCGCCGGGCTTGCACTGGCGAACCCCATCACGAGAACCAGTGCCACGAGCGTGCTCATGATCCTCGACGCTGTTGTTTTGCACGGGTCAAGTAGCGCCCGGCGCGGAGCGCTCTCAGAAAAAGAAATGAGGCTCCCTTCGTCGGGTCTAGCCCTACGTGCAACACAGATTTTGGTTACCGGATGTGACTGAATTTTTCTCATTTAATATACAGTCAAAGAAAAGAACAGCACGATTAGGCAGGTCTAATGACGATCGAGAGCGAGAAGGGTTTGGGTTCCGCCGGCCGGGTCGGGGTTACGGCCCGGCTTCGGTGGAGAGTCATCCCTTCGCAACAGTCGCCATGTGCTAATTCGTGGCCCAGCCCGATCTCACTCCGTGGCTTGCTAGCCATCCGACGGGGTGGCGAGACAAGATCGAGGTCCTGGCGGTGGAGGCTTCACCGGCGTCAAAGCTGTCCCCACCAAACGGCTGCCTAACGGGGTGGCGGTGCTGGATCCGTTCTCCGGGGGCGCCTCTCCGTTGGCTCACTGGAGAAGTGTCATCAACGTGTGCAGGAGCAAACGCTCGGGCACCAGCAGAAAACTATGAACCCGCAAGCACCACGCCCGACAGGCAGCCCTGTCACGGGCTGCCCTTCCTGCACCCTCGATTGCGGAGAGCCCCTTTGTGAGGAGTGGTGGCTAAGTCCGCTCCGCCGGTGGCCCCTCGTGAATCACCTTAAACGGCTGTGGGGCCCGAGCTTTCGCTCGAGCCCCACAGTGTTCGTAGCCGAAGCTACAAACGGCAGTTCTTTCTTAGCCCAGGTAAGTCTGGGGACGGTTTTCACCATCGAACTGGTAGACACCAATAGCGGTCTCCGTGGGGTCACCGGCCTCGTCGAGGGCGATGCCACCGGAGAAGCCGTCATAGTCGGCAACTCCGCCACCGTTGATGATTTCAGCACACTCGGCGAAGCTGGCGCACTTGGTGCCACCGCCGGTGAAGCCAGAAACCTCAGACATCTTGGCGGCCATCGCAGCAGGTTCGGTTGAACCAGCGGCCAAGGCGGCAAGAGCGAGCAACACAGTTGCGTCGTAAGACTCAGTGCTGTATGCCCACGAGGTCAGGTCGTCGTTACCATTGGCAACCCACAAGTCGTTGGCACGAGTCTTGTAGTCGTCAGCGATGGTGTCGGCGGGGGGGCCAGGAAGCGTTCCTTTGGAACCTTCGATGAGACCTGGCTCGAAGACCTCCGAGTAATCTGCAAGGTTTCCATCGGTGAAGTACAGGCCAGAGTTGCTAAAGCCTGCATCAATCAGCGCGGGAACGATGGTCTTGGTCTCGTCAAAGGCCAAGACGACAATGGCGTCGGGGTCTTCAGCGAGCATCTCGTTGATCTGAGAGGTGAAGTTGGTGTCTCCCACGTTGTAGGACGGGGTTGCGACAACAGCTCCACCTGCTGCTTCGAATGCCAGAGTGGTGTAATCGCGAAGACCCGTTCCATAAGCGTCGTTGATGACGATCATGGCGACAGTTTCGTGGCCATCTGCGGCGAGCAGGTTACCGAGAACTTCACCCTGCAACACGTCGGAAGGAGCGGTTCGGAAGAACAGTCCATCGTCGTCGTAGTCAGTGAAGACGGGGGAGGTGTTCGCTGGCGAAATCTGAATCACGCCGGCTTCTTTGGTCACCTGGTCGATGAACTGAAGGGACACGCCAGAAGAAGCTGCACCGACGATTGCCGACACACCCTCGTTCAGCAGACGAGGAATTTCCGTCTCGTACGCCTTGTTGTCGGTATCACCGGAGTCACCGAAGACAACCTCCAGGTTGAGTCCAGCTGCAGCAGCATTGATGTCTGCCTGGGCCAGAGCCACACCTGCTTCTTCGGGCGGCCCGAGGAATGCGAGGTTACCGGTGACGGGAAGGGCTGTACCGATCTTGAGTTCGAGAGTTTCCACAGCAGAAGACGTGGTGTCTTCTTCGGTGGTCTCTACGACCTCTTCTTCAGCGGCTGCACAGCCACTGAGTACTAGCGCTGAAGCCGCAAGAATGGCAAAACCACTCCCGGCTTTCTTAAATACGCTCATGACGCTCCTTTGTTTAGCTAAATGTCGAGAAAGTGGCCACGTAAAAGACGACCACAGTTCCCTAACGTAGGCGCAAATTGCGACGGGAACAAGCTCATTTCATTACATCCGTGTAACATACGCAGCCGCTTCGTGGGAGGCAAAAGACAGAATTTAGGGCAATTCCACCGGGCGCAAGGACCGGTTGTGCCGCAATCTGAGGGCATCGATGCTGAGAAGAATCAACGCTACCCAGACGAGAGCGAACCCCCACCACCTCTCGGGCGGCATCGGCTCTCCCATAATGAACACACCAAAACTAAACTGCATAATCGGGGCAATGTATTGCATGAGTCCCATAATCGACAGCGGAAGCCGCCTGGCTGCAGCGCCGAAAAAGAGCAGGGGAATGCTGGTCACTGCACCCGCCGTCAGAAGCAAAGCGGTGTGGGCCGGGCCCAGGGTGCCAAGCGTCAGTCCCCCTTGTACGCCCACCCACAGCAAAAGCCCCAGGGCTATGGGGGTCAACCACAGGGTCTCAAGCGTCAAGCTGTCGAGAGACTTCACCTTGGGACCCATTCGGTTTTTCACAAACCCATAAAACCCGAAAGACAAAGCGAGAGTCAACGAAATCACCGGAACGGAACCATACCCAATGGCGAGCACCACCACGGCCACCACCGCAAGTGACAGCGACACCCACTGCAGAGGCCGCAGTTTCTCTTTCAACACGATAACCCCGAGGGCCACCGTCACCAAGGGATTGATGAAATACCCAAGCGCTGCCTCGACAATGAACGCATTCAGCGAGGCGTAGACATAGACCGACCAGTTAATCAAAATGAGGACCGCGGCGAGAGCGGACAACCCCACGATGCTTTTTTGCCCCAGCAGACGAAGCGTGGTGGGGACCCGTTTCATGAAGAACAAAATGACGAGGCAAAACCCCAACGAGAGAACGATTCGCCACCCCAAGATTTCGACGGGACCGCTTGGATCAAGGGCCACGAAAAAAGCGGGGAGTAAGCCCCAGAGGCCATACGCAGCAATGGCTGCCAGAAAGCCATTGCGCACCTGCTGAGACTCCGTCACCAAAACAGGCTATACCCGGGAGCAGAGGGCTTAACGCATATCGGGCCCACACAAGTGCGGGCCCGATGATGACGTGGTGTGTGGTCTTAGCGATCCACAATCGCCAGGACGTCGCGAGCGGACAGGACGAGGTACTCGTCGTTGCCAAACTTCACTTCCGTGCCACCGTACTTGGAGTACAGCACGACGTTGCCAACAGCAACGTCCATGGGCACGCGGTTACCGTTGTCGTCAAAGCGGCCGGGGCCGACAGCGACAACTTCACCTTCTTGAGGCTTTTCTTTCGCAGTGTCAGGAATGACCAAACCAGACGCGGTGGTCTGCTCTGCTTCGACCTGCTTGATGACAATTCGATCTTCGAGCGGTTTGATGGAGACCGACACGTGTGACCTCTTTCTGAGACTATGGGTTAGCACACTCACTATTCGAGTGCTAGTTCAACTGTATCGAACGAATTAGCACTCGCGCAATACGAGTGCCAGATTCTCACCAGCTGGCAGAATGACCCAATGGACCGTAGCGAGCTCGATGCCCTGCTCAGCACGCCCGTCCTGCGCCTGCTCGAGCAGCTCACCGCGGAACCGAGCACCCCGGACACGCTTGCTCTGGTGACCTCCCTGCGCAAAAAAGGCCATCCCCCGGGTGTGGTGGCCGCTGTAGTGAACCAGCTCTCTTTGCGCCACAAAGCGCGCGGCAAATTTGGTGATTTTGCCTCCCGCATGCTTTTCACCAAAAACGGTCTCGAGCAGGCGACCAGGCTCGCCGTCTCCAGCCACCACGCGGGTCGCTTCCACCGCGCAGGACTGACCTTCCTGGTTGATGCCGGATGTGGCATTGGGGGTGACGCTCTGGCGTGTGCTGGTTTGGGGTTGACGGTGCGCGCTATTGAGCAAGACCCGGTCACGGCCTCTCTTGCCGCCTACAACCTCGCCCCTTTCGACGGGGTAGAGGTTCTCCAGGGGCTCGCCGAAGAGGTGGAGTGGTCCGGGGCTGATGCCCTGTGGTGTGATCCCGCCCGACGATCAGGCTCCATTCGTCTGAGCAAGCCCGAAGATTGGTCACCACGTCTTGACTGGGTCTTTGACAAAGCCACCACACTTCCCACCGGCATCAAGCTTGCCCCCGGGATGGACCGGGGACTCATTCCCGAAGGGATGGAAGCCCAGTGGGTCTCCTATTCGGGCTCGGTGGCAGAAATGGTGCTGTGGTCAGGCCCGCTTGCTCGAGAGAACACCACCCGCAGTGCGTTAGTGATGTCCTCTCGCGGTGTTGCCGAGCTCACCGGAGCAGCCGATTCCACCGATGCTGACACGGGGGAGCTTGGTGACTATTTGATTGAACCCGATGGCGCTGTCATTCGCGCTCGTCTGATCGGTGATCTTGCCAGGACCCACGGGGGCGTCATGCTGGATCAGAGCATCGCCTACTTCAGCACAAAAAGCCCGGTTCACACCCCTCTAGCGCAGTGTTTCCGCATCCACGAAGTCGTCCCCTACAACCTCACACGGGTCAAAGACGTGGTGAAACGAGCCCATCTGGGCTCACTAGAAATAAAAAAACGGGGAATAGATGTTGACCCGGGGGAACTTCGGACCCACCTGTCCCTCACCGGAGAGGGAGAGATGACCCTTATTCTGACCCGGCATCGCGGCAAGCGCGTTGCGATTCTTGCCGCACGCGAAGACCTACCCCGCGAGAATGAAACCGGTGCTAATCAGGAACGCTAAGGCAATGGGGAGGGTGACTAAGACAGCGACCGCCGTTCCCACAACGAGTGCCACATAGCTCACACCCATGGCAACCATGGCACGCAGGCGACCAAGTTGGTCACCCCTTTTGGCAACGTGGGAAAGAATCAACGCCACAATCGCAAGGACCGCACCCACCCCAAACACGGGGGCGAGCACAAGGCTTGCCACGGACAAACCCAAAGCAACCTTGGACAGGGTGCCAGGCGTTTCCCCGATGCGAACGTCGTTTCCACGAGTATCGCCCGGGAGAACACCGGTTGTTTCCACCGAAAGTTCCGTCACAGACGCCTCCGTAATCGTGTGGCGGCCTGTCGGTTGCTGATCCGTTGACGGAGGGACGGATGCTTGTGAACCAGTGGGCTGGAGGGGTCCAAGAGAACTCATGTTCCCCAGCCTACTGAGCTATGCCATGAGTTGGATGGTGGCAGGAGACAGTGTCGAGAACACACCGCTTGTCAGAGGAGAGCCTGCGAATCCCGCCGACATACGCAGTGATCCAAGCGCAGCAATCATGGCGCCGTTGTCGGTACAGAGCTCCCGCGGCGGGATGCGCAACTCAATGCCTTCCTCATCGCAACGCTGTGTGGCAAGACCTCGAACTCGAGAATTAGCAATAACCCCACCACCGAGCAGTAGACGGGGGACCCCAAACTCTTCACACGCCACAAGCGCTTTACCCACCAAGACATCTGCGACAGCCTCCTGGAAAGACGCCGCAATCGAAGGCACATCAAGGATGTCTCCGGCCATCTCTCGGGCCTCGACATATCGGGCAACCGCAGTTTTGAGCCCGGAGAAAGAAAAGTTATAGCGATGCTTTGCTTGATCTTTGTGCTGGGTGAGTCCCCGGGGGAAAGCAATGGCCCTCGGGTCGCCCTCTGTCGCAACGCGATCAATGTGGGGGCCTCCGGGGTAGGGCAAACCGAGCACTCGCGCCACTTTGTCAAACGCTTCACCGGCAGCATCGTCAATGGTTTCACCGAGCAATTCCACATCGGATGCGAGGTCACGCACCAGGAGAAGGGACGTGTGGCCACCCGAGACCAACAGCGCAATGGTGGGCATCTCCAGTTTTCGCTCCTGGTTGAGATATTCCACCCCGACATGACCCACCAGGTGGTTCACCGCGTAGAGGGGAACACCGAGGCTGACCGCCAACGCTTTCGCAGCCCCCACCCCCACCATCAGTGCACCGGCGAGACCTGGCCCACTGGTGACCGCAATGGCGTCAATGTCTCCAAAGCTCAGATTGGCTGTTGCCAGCGCATCGGCCAGCACACCGGGGAGCGCTTCCACGTGGGCTCGTGCCGCCACTTCGGGCACCACCCCGCCATACCGGGCGTGTTCATCCATGGAGGAAGAAACACTGTTGGCCAAAAGAGTGTTCCCCCGAACAATCCCCACCCCGGTTTCGTCACAACTGGTTTCAATACCCAACACCACAGGGTCATTCATATCCCACCGTCCACTCCGGTTTTTTGTGCTGATGGGCTCTGTGCATGACCAGAGCGTCCACCCCGTCAGGCTGGTAGTAGCCTCTCCGAAGATCGATGGTCGCGAAACCCTCTGATTCATAGAGAGCCCGAGCCACAGGGTTATCGGCACGAACTTCGAGAAAAATGTCCTCCACGCCTCGGATATGCGCTTCTTCCAGCAGCGCACGCAGGAGGGTTCGCCCAAGCCCCACCCCGCGGTGAGCGATGGTGGTGGCAAGAGTCTGAATGTCACCCTGGTCACCCCCAGCAGGCGCTGCGCGCAAACCTCCATACCCTGCGAGGCCACCATCGGGGTCTGTTCGAGCAACCAGGTAGTAGCTGTGGGGATGGGATACTTCTTCCACCATCAGCTCGGGTGACCACGCATCAGATCCAAACAGTTCCGCTTCGGCCTGGATCATGTCGGGAAGGTCTTCGAGCTGAGCTCGCACCACGCGGTAGGTCATCGCGGCATGCTCACATCCGGGGCGCGTAAATACTGTGGGGCGGAAGAAGGAAAAGTTTTCCCCTTCTCAAGATAGTCCGCGGCCACGAGGGCAAGCGAGGCGACGGGGATTGATTCGGCAAAGATTCTCGAATGCCCCGCGGCATCCCCGAGCGCCCCTTCCAGCTCTTCCACTCTGGCAAGCGCTGGACCCACACCGCGACGCTCGGGGTAGGTATCGCTGTAGAGGGAGTAGGCCACTTCGCCCCGCCTCGCATCGGTCACCACCACCACGTCGGTGGGCGAAAAGTATCCCAGGGCGTCGTGGGATACCACAGGAAGAAGGGGGAGAGACCGCGAAAGCGCAAAAGCTCCCGCTGCCGCCATCCCCACCCGCAACCCCGTGAAGGGCCCAGGCCCCACACCCATCACGACAAAGGTGACATCAGAAGGGGTGCGAGTAGAGAGCTCAAAGACCTCCGCAATGAGCCAACCAATGTGTTCGGCGTGACCGCGGCGATCGGAGCTCTGCACTTCGGCAAGAGTGGTGCCATCCGCACCAACCAAGGCTACCGCGGTTCCGATCGAAGAATCAATGGCGAGAAACATCGACACCCTCTAGTGCTGCGCCAAGCCGGACAAACGCGTCACCGCTCTTGCCGTATGCCACGAGGGTGAGCTGGCGAGGCTGGTCACTATCCAAGTCTCCACCACCACCCACAGGTCTCTCTAAAGAAATCTCTATCCAGTGATCACTCAAGACGAAGGCATAGGGCGCCGCCCACTCCGCCACGACAACGCAGTGCTCCACATCAATATCGAGCTCATCGAGTTCTCCCGCTGAACCCAGGCGATACGCATCAATGTGAATAAGTGGTGGTCGTGTTGCATCAGTGGAAGGGTGCTCCCGCGCCACAACAAAAGTGGGGCTTGACACGGGGGTTTCCACGGTGAGCCCTTCCCCAAAACCCCGGGCAAACGTGGTTTTTCCCGCCCCCAAAGGGCCAGAAAGAATAACGACATCGCCCGCGCGCGCGACAGCTCCCATGGCGAACCCCACCGCTTCCATGGCGTGTGCCGTGGGGATGGTCACGCTCATTCTGCGACCACTCGCACAATCCGTGGCCCCACCCTTGTCACAATTTCATACGCAATCGTTCCCGACGCTTCAGCCCAGTCATTCGCGCTGGGATCTCCGTTGGCAGGGTCACCCCACAGCACGCACCATTGGCCCTCCGACACCGGAGCATCCCCCACATCAACGCTGAACTGGTCCATCGAAATTCTTCCCGACACGGTAAACCTCTGGCCGTTAATGGCTACCGGTCCCGCAGATGACGCATGACGCGGAACACCGTCTGCATAACCCACCGGCACCAACGCCAAGGTGGTCTCTTGTGCTGTGCGATAGGTGTGTCCATACCCCACACCGAGACCAGCGGAGACTCGCTTGGTCAAAATCACCTGCGCGCTCACCCGCATGGCAGGCACCAGGCCCACAGAATGGTAGCGCTCGGTCACGGGAACGCCGTAGGCGGCAGCCCCCACACGCACCATGTCGCGGGCAAGCGCTGGTGAATCGCTCGTTCCGATACTGGAGGCAAGATGACGAATCTCTGGGTCAATCCCGCGCTCCGCTGCCAAGGCGACGGCGGCGTCAAAGACCTCCCCCTGCTTGGCATCAGCGGCTGTGGAGGTTCCAGAGAGGTGAGTGAACACTCCCACCGTCTCAACTTTTCCCGCCGCCTGGGCGAGTGATACTGCGCGAAAAAAAACATCCCAATCTCGGGGGTCGACACCGTTTCGACCAAGACCGCTATCGATTTTGAGGTGAATCCGAGCACGCCTCGTTCCCTCCACCGCAGCCACCACCTGGTCCAGTTGGCGAAGCGAGGCCACCCCCAGATCAATGTCTCCCTCTATGGCTGGCACCAGATTCTCACCTGGGCCATAAAGCCACGCCAAAACCCGGGCAGACACGCCACCGTCTCGCAGCTCCAGGGCTTCGCTCACATCGGCTGTTCCCAACCAGTTCGCTCCGCCCTCGAGCGCGGCGCGCGACGCAGTCAGAGCACCGTGACCGTAGCCGTTAGCTTTCACCACCACCATCATGTGCGGGGTGTTTGCCATCCTGGCCAACACCTCGACGTTGTGAGAAATTGCCGCGGGCCGAATCAGTGCTTCCCGCATGTGGCCACTCACGAGGCGCCCTCCATCACCACAAAAGCTATCGCCATTCCCGCATCGTGTGACAGCGACAAGTGGTGGGACACAACGTCTCGCTCCAGCGCTCGTTGGGATGTACCCCCCGAGAGCACTAGGCGCGGTGGCTCCCCCACCGCGCCTTCGACTTGTATATCGTGCCAGCTGAAGCTTTCGATATGGCCGCCCAACGCTTTGAGCGCTGCCTCTTTAGCCGCAAACCGAGCAGCGAGGGAGGACGCACTCATCGCCTCGTCGCGCAGATCACTGGGCCCAAACAGTCGTTGGCGAAGCCTCGGAGTTCGAAGAAGGGCGCGCTCAAAACGGGCAACGTCAACAATGTCGACACCCACTCCCACGACCACGCTCGCTATCCTCGGGCTATTCCACCGTGACAGACTTCGCCAGGTTTCGTGGTTGGTCAATGTCTAAACCTTTCGCACTGGCCAGCTCCATGCCAAAAATATGCAGGGGGACAACAGCCAGCAGAGGCTCCATAAAGGTGGAGGCTAGAGGAATGGTGATCACCTCATCCGCGTGGGGAAGGACCGCGGCGTCACCTTTTTCGGCCAGGGCAATCACTCTTGCCCCCCGGGCACGAATTTCTTGGATGTTGGAGACCACTTTGCTGTGGAGGGAGGAGGGATCCCTGGGGCTTGGCACAATCACAAACACAATCTGGCCGGGTTCAATGAGTGCGATGGGTCCGTGTTTGAGTTCACCGGCGGCAAAACCTTCGGCATGAATATAGGCAAGCTCTTTGAGTTTCAACGCACCCTCCAAAGCCACCGGATAACCCACATGGCGGCCAAGATAAAGAACGGAACGGGTATCGGCCATCCACCCGGCAAGCTCCCTAATGCGCGGCCCCGTTTCCACCATTTCTTGCAGTTGGCCGGGAAGGGCATGGAGATCCGCTGCCAACTTTGCCGACTCTTGCCCACCCATCACTCCTCGCGCCTGGGCGAGGTAAAGGCCCACCAGGTAGCAGGCAACAACTTGAGAGAGGAAGGCTTTGGTGGAGGCAACCGCCACCTCTGGCCCCGCGTGGGTGTAGAGCACGGCCGAGGATTCCCGGGGAATGGTAGCGCCCTGCGTATTACAAATCGACAGCGTGATGGCGCCGGCCTCTGCAGCAAACCGCACCGCCATCAACGTGTCCATGGTTTCACCAGACTGACTGACGGACACCACAAGAGTCCGAGGGTTCACCACAGGGTCTCGGTAGCGAAACTCGTGGGAGAGTTCCACGGTCGCAGGGACACCCGCCCATTTTTCCATCGCGTAGGCACCCAGCATGGAAGCGTAGGAGGCTGTGCCACAGGCGATAAAGATGATGCGGTCAATCTCTCCCACCGGCAGTGCAGCGAGCTCGGGCAGTGACACTGCGCCTTCGGCACTGATTCGACCCCGCAGCGTGTTGGCAACAGCATCGGGTTCTTCCGAAATTTCTTTGGCCATGAAGCTTGACCAGCCACCCTTATCGGCAGCGGAGGCGTCCCAGTCCACCGTGAACTCAGAGGGCGTGACCGGTTCGCCCTCAAAGGTAATCACGTCAATCGAGGTGGGCGTGATTGTTACAATCTGGTCCTGGCCAAGCGCTAAGGCGTTATGGGTGAACGCAACAAATGCGGCAACATCGGAGCCGAGGAAATTCTCTCCCTCACCTACCCCCACAACGAGGGGTGAATTGCGTCGCGCCCCCACCACCACACCGGGGTGGTCCTGGTGAACAACAAGCAGGGTGAAAGCACCTTCCAGGCGTTTGACGACCTGTTGGAGAGCCGTCGTGAGGTTCCCTGTCTCGCGGTAGGCGTGCCCCACCATCACGGCGGCAACCTCGGAATCAGTGTCCGAGAGAAACTCTTCACCGTGGGCGCGCAACTCGGTTTTGAGTTCGTCAAAGTTTTCGATGATGCCGTTGTGAATGAGCGCCAATTTTCCGCCATCAGCAAGATGAGGGTGCGCGTTCTCATCGGTGGGCGGCCCGTGGGTAGCCCACCTGGTGTGGCCTATCCCCGTGTGGCCCTCACTCAAAGGTGAGGCGGCGAGCTCTTCGCGCAGCACGCTCAGTTTCCCTGCTTTTTTCTGAGAAGCGAGGTGGCCGGAGTGGTCAATAATCGCTATCCCTGCGGAATCATATCCACGGTATTCCAGACGGGCAAGGCCACCAAGGAGCACCTCCACGCTGGAACGTTGTCCCACATAACCCACAATTCCACACATGGCCACAATCCTAGGCGATGGGCGCCCAGCGACCAGGCGGACTACCCTTGGGGCTATGACCTCGACCGTGCTCCCCGCAGAAAACGGGAGCCCTTTTGTCGAATATGACCGGGCAACCTGGGCGCGCCTGGCTCCCGGTTCCTCCAGCCCGCTCAGCGAAGCCGATCTTGCGCGGGTGCGATCTGTGGGAGACATGTTGGATGCCACAGAAGTCGTCGAGGTCTACCAGCCTTTAGCCAGACTCCTCGCACTCTACGTAGAGGGTGCCCGTCACGTGCACTCCATCACCCGAGAGTTCCTCGGCGACGGCATGTCCCGTACGCCCTTCATTATCGGCGTGGCCGGCAGCGTCGCTGTCGGAAAATCCACCACCTCACGGGTGTTGGCCGAGCTTCTCTCTAAGAACCCTGACACTCCTCGGGTGTCCCTCATCGCCACGGACGGCTTCCTCCTATCGTTGGCCACGCTCCGGGCAGAAGGTTTATTGGAGCGCAAAGGTTTCCCCGAAAGCTACGACCGACGAGCGCTGTTGAGGTTTGTCGCCCAACTCAAAAGCGGTGTCTCCCCGGTCAGCGCACCGGTGTACTCCCACCTGACCTACGACCGTGTACCTGGTGAAATGCTTGACATTGACCACCCCGACATCGTCATTATCGAAGGCCTCAACGTCTTAGCGCCACCGGCAACTAACTCCGCCTTGGCTGTCAGTGACCTCTTTGATTTTGGGATCTATCTCGATGCGAGGACCTCCGATATTGCCCGGTGGTATGAGGAGCGCCTCGTTGCGCTCCAGCGCGGGGCGTTTAGAGACCCTCGCAGTTACTTCCATCGCTACGCCGGCCTTGCCGAACCCGATGCCCGAGCGGAAGCGCGAAGAATTTGGCGCGAAATTAATGAACCCAACTTGATTGAAAACATTCTTCCCACCAGGCCACGGGCTTCGCTGATTCTTCGCAAAGAATCTGACCACCGCATCAATACGGTGCTGCTGCGTAAAACTTAGCCAATGGCGAGCTGCTCGGTGACCACCGCAGCAAGCGCGTGGGCAAGCGATGTTGCGGTGTGCTCATCGGAAGCTTCCACCATCACCCGAATCAGCGCCTCGGTTCCCGAAGGCCGCAACACGACCCGGCCCGACTGGCCCAGTTGCTCCCGCGCAGCAGAAACAGCGTGTGCGACAACATCATTGGTGTGCAGCGCACTTCGGTCCACCCCCGCGACGTTCACCAGCACCTGCGGATACACCTCCATCTGGTTGGCAAGCTCAGCCAAGGTCAGCCCGGTGCGCAGAATTTCCCGGGCGAGGTGAAGGCCCGTGAGAACGCCGTCCCCGGTAGTGGAGTGCTCGGTCAAAATAATGTGGCCGGATTGTTCTCCACCAAGGCTCGCTCCTGTGCGCTCTAATTCTTCAAGCACATAGCGGTCTCCGACCGCTGTTTCTTTGAGCGTAATATTCGCCTCTGCCATCGCTTTTCGAAGGCCCAGGTTGGACATCACCGTTGCCACAAGAGTGTTGTGGGCGAGAGTCCCCGCTTTCTTCATCGACAGCGCCAAAATAGCCATGATGCGATCGCCATCAATGATGCGGCCCGTGTGGTCAATGGCAAGAGCCCGATCGGCGTCACCATCGTGAGCCACACCAAAATCCGCCCCCAACTCCAGCACTTTTGCTTGCAAAGCGGCAAGATCGGTAGACCCGCAGCCCAGGTTAATGTTGAGGCCATCAGGCTCATCCCCGATGACGGTGACGGTCGCCCCAGCCGTTTGGAACACTCGGGGAGAAATTCCCGAAGCAGCACCGTTGGCGCAGTCAAGCACGACGTGGAGTCCAGCCAAATCTCGATCCAGCGTCCCTAAAAGGTGCATCACGTAGCGGTCTTCCGCGTCAGCGAAGCGGGCAATACGACCCACCCCCGCGCCGGTGGGCGCCAGGGGAGCCTCACTCATGACCTGCTCGATACGGTCTTCTACCTCGTCAGGAAGCTTGGTCCCGCCGTAGGAAAAAAACTTGATGCCGTTATCGGGAGCCGGGTTGTGTGAGGCGGACACCATCACACCAAAATCGAAGTCACCATCACGCACCAGAAAAGCAGTGGCGGGAGTCGGCACAACTCCCGCGTCGTACACGTCAATTCCCGAACTTGCCAAGCCTGCCGCAACAGCCGCACTTAAGAACTCTCCCGACACCCGCGGGTCCCTGCCTATCACCGCTCGGGGCCTACGGCCCTCCGCTTTGAGCTCGTCAGCGTGGCGCCCCTTGGTCAAGACCAGGGCAGCGCTCTGACACAGTCGCACCACCATATCGGCGGTGAGTTCGCGATTTGCGAGCCCCCGCACCCCATCGGTGCCAAATAAGCGAGCCATCAGCAGGCGGGGGCAGCGACTAACGCTTCGAGTACTGCGGAGCCTTACGAGCCTTCTTGAGACCGGCCTTCTTACGCTCTTTCACTCGGGCATCCCTGGAGAGGAACCCCGCTTTTTTGAGCACGGCACGGTTGTTTTCTTCATCAATCTGGTTGAGCGAACGAGCAATACCCAAACGCAACGCGCCAGCCTGACCGGACGGTCCACCACCGGTGATGCGAGCAATCACGTCGTATCCTCCACCAAGGTCGAGGACGGTGAAAGGATCATTGATGAGCTGCTGGTGAAGTTTGTTGGGAAAATACTCTTCCAGGGTGCGCCCGTTGACGGTGTAGGTGCCCGTTCCTGGAACCAGACGCACGCGGGCAATAGCCTGCTTGCGTCGGCCCACGGCGTGGCCGCTCACGGTCAGCTTGGGACGAGGCTTCTTCTCCACAACCTCTGACCCCGTGGGGGTTTCGGTGCTAAAAGTGGTGGGGACTTGCTCTTCCACGGGGGAAACTTTGATGTCTTCTGTCGTAGCCACGATGTTGTGTCCTTAGCTTCTGCGCTACTGCGCGATCTGATCGAGAGAGTAGGGCTTGGGCATCTGAGCCTGGTGGGGGTGTGTCTCACCCGCATAGACTTTGAGCTTTGCCATCTGCTCGCGGCCAAGAGTGTTCTTGGGGAGCATTCCGCGCACAGCCTTTTCGACCACGCGAACAGGGTTGGTTTCCATCAACTTGTCATAGGTGATGGAACTCAAACCGCCCGGGTAGCCGGAGTGACGGTAGGCCTTCTTTTGTGTCAACTTGGAGCCCGTGAGGACAACCTTGTCGGCATTCACAATGATGACGTGGTCGCCCATGTCCATGTGGGGGGCGAAGGTGGGCTTGTGCTTGCCACGCAGTAACGCGGCAGCGTGAGAGGCCAAGCGGCCAAGCACCACGTCCTCGGCATCAATAACAAGCCACTCGCGCTGCACATCGGCAGGCTTGGGAGAAAAGGTGCGCGTCATGCGACATTCCTTTACGGTTCGAGGTGTTCGTGAATCCCGCTCCGTGGGAGTTCTGACATTCAGAACGACCCGGTGGAGGGCTCAACCTGGCACGCAATCGGCGATTGTTACCAACACTGAAGCTTAGAGGACAACGCCGGTGCGGTCAATCCGCGGCGTTCCTTCTCCTCCGGGTTTCGTTGGCACGCAGCGCCACCTCCCCATCATCGGGATAGGCCACCTCGATCAGGGTGAGCCCTTGTGCAGGCATCGTGACCCACCAATCTGTGCGGGCACCGCTCGCCCGTGCCACCAAAACATCATCCACTGAAATCTTCCCCCTGCCCACGCTCACGGCAGCTCCCACCAGTGAGCGCACCATTGAGTGACAGAAGGCGTCTGCAACAAGTGTTGCCACCAAAACGTTGTCCCCGGCCCTCACCCACCGATAGTCCAGGAGGTTGCGAATGGTTGTGGCACCATCCTTGGGGCGACAAAACGCCTGAAAATCATGCAGCCCAAGGAGCGCTTGGCCCAGGGTGTTCATGGCTTCGCCATCGAGCACAAAAGGAGAGGTCGCCGTGTGCTGCGCGCTTAGAGGGTTCTTCTTTGCCTGGTGGTCCGCCAGGCGATACTCATACCTGCGAGACAAAGCAGAAAAGCGCGCGTTAAAACCTTCTACGGCCGGCTCGAAAGAGTGAACAACAATTTTGTCGGTGCGAAGAGCACCGTTGACTCTTTTGAGCAAACGGGCAACCAGTGCGGGGCGCAAAATGACGTGATCGGCCACATCAACATGAAAGACCTGGCCCAGCGCGTGAACCCCCGCGTCTGTGCGCCCAGCGACCACGGTAGAAATGTCCGCGAGGGAGCAGTGCAACACGGTCGCAATGGCCGCCTCAACGGATGCCTGAATACTAGGTTTATTTGGCTGTTTTGCCCAACCCGAGTAGGGAGTGCCCAGGTAGGCACACTCAACACGGAATCGCACACTCACGTGTGACAGTGTAAACACTGCTGGCTAGGCCAGCGCTCAACGCTACTCCAAGAACACACTCCCCACCCACGCTCTGCGTAAGAGGCGAAAAGAGGGGTGTGGCTACAAAGAAAGTCGCACGAGCTCGCGCTCTGCACTTGCCGGGGAGGCCAGCCCCTGGGGGCCGGCCATCAACCAGCTACTTCTTGTCTTCCTCAGGAGTGTCGTTGGCAGGAGTCTCATCAGCGGCAGCGTCTTCAGACACAGCCTCGTCGCCCAGTGCTTCTTCTGTTACCTCGAGCGACACCTCGACAGACTCAATGGCTTCGCTGGACTCTGTGATAACAGCTTCGGGAGCATCAACGATGTCGGAGACCTCTAGGACAACTTCGGGCGCGGCGGCAGAGGTTTCGGCCTCAGGCTTCGCCTTTTTCGTCTTGGGCTTGGGGTTTACAGGCTCAAGAACCAGCTCGATTATGGCCATAGAGGCGTTGTCGCCTTTGCGGTAGCCGGTCTTGATGACGCGGGTGTAGCCACCTTCGCGCTTGTCCACCTGGGGCGCAATTTCCATGAACAACTTGTGCACCACAGATTTGTCGCGAATGATGGTCATCACTCGACGCCTGGCGTGGAGATCTCCACGCTTTGCGAATGTGACGAGGCGCTCAGCCAGAGGACGCAGGCGCTTTGCTCTGGTCTCCGTAGTTTGAATACGACCGTGGGTAAACAGAGCGGTCGCCAGGTTGGCCAGCATCAGGCGCTCGTGGGCGGGACCGCCACCCAGGCGGGGTCCTTTTGTGGGCTTAGGCATTGTTGTGTTCTCTTCCGTGTGTCACAGGGCTTGGCGGTGGGATACCCCCACCGGGATTAGTATTCTTCTTCTTGCAAGCCGCTGTAAAAAGCGGAGCCGTCGAAGCCGGGGATGGGGTCTTTGAGTGACAGGCCCATTTCGATGAGCTTGTCGCGCACCTCATCGACGGACTTTTGTCCAAAGTTGCGAATATTCATGAGCTGGTGCTCGGATAGAGCAACCAGTTCACTGACGTTGTTGATGCCTTCGCGCTTCAAGCAGTTGTAGCTGCGGACCGTGAGGTCCAGGCTTTCAATAGGCATCGCCATTTCGCTGGAGAGGACAGCCTCTACAGGGGCGGGCCCAATTTCGATGCCCTCAGCTTCAACGTTGAGGTCGCGAGCCAAACCGAATAGCTCAACCAGGGTGCGGCCCGACGATGCCAGTGCGTCGCGGGGGCTCATCGACGGCTTCGTCTCCACATCGACAACCAAACGGTCGAAGTCTGTGCGCTCTCCTGCACGGGTGGCTTCCACCCGATAGGTAACTTTCAACACGGGAGAGTAGATCGAGTCAATCGGGATCTGGCCGGCTTCGGCGTACTCGTTACGGTTTTGCACAGCCGACACGTATCCACGGCCGCGCTCAATGGTGAGCTCCAACTCGAAGCTTGCTTTGTCGTTCAGGGTGGCGATGTGAAGCTCGGGGTTGTGCACCTCGACACCGGCCGGGGCCTGAATGTCTGCGGCTGTCACAGCACCGCCACCTGTTTTACGCAGGTAGGCGGTAATGGGCTCGTCGTGCTCGCTGGAGACCACGAGGTTCTTGATGTTCAAGATGATCTCCGTGACATCCTCTTTCACACCGGCCACGGTGGAGAACTCGTGAAGCACACTATCAAGGCGAATGCTGGTGACCGCTGCTCCAGGGATGGAGGACAGCAGGGTGCGTCGCAACGAGTTGCCAAGCGTGTAACCAAAGCCCGGCTCAAGAGGCTCGACCACGAAGGTGGAGCGGAAATCGGAGAGTGTCTGTTCTGTCAGGGTGGGGCGCTGTGCAATGAGCACTGGGGTGTCCTTTCGGCTAAGTGTCCGCTATATGACACTTGGTTGAGGTTCGGCCGGAGCCGCGACTAACTATGGGGTTGTGGGGGTTCGAGATTGTGGTCGCCACGCAGGCGTGTCAACCATCACCTCGCTATACGCGACGGCGCTTGGGCGGACGGCAACCGTTGTGCGCTTGAGGCGTCACATCGGTAATCGAGCCCACCTCCAGGCCGGCGGCCTGGAGTGAACGAATCGCTGTCTCACGACCGGAACCCGGCCCTTTGACGAAGACTTCGACCTTCTTCATGCCGTGCTCTTGAGCCTGGCGTGCAGCCGATTCGGCGGCCAGCTGAGCGGCATAGGGAGTTGACTTACGTGAGCCTTTGAAGCCCACGCCGCCCGAAGAAGCCCAGGATATGACGGCGCCGGAAGGGTCGGTGATGGAAACAATGGTGTTGTTGAAGGTCGACTTGATGTGGGCTTGGCCCACAGCAATGTTCTTCTTGACCTTGCGCCGCGGTTTGCGGGCGGCTGACTTGGGTGCTGCCATGATTTTTTCTCCGTGATTCTAGATCGTGTGGGTGAGGGCCAATGCGAGGCCTACGCGGCCTTCTTCTTGCCCGCAACAGTTCGCTTCGGGCCTTTACGGGTGCGAGCGTTGGTCTTCGTGCGCTGACCTCTCACGGGGAGACCGCGACGGTGTCGCAAGCCTTGATAGCTACCGATCTCCACCTTGCGGCGAATATCGGCGGTCACCTCACGGCGAAGGTCACCCTCCACCTTGAATGTGCCCTCAATGTGCTCACGAAGCTGGAGCAGCTGCTCGTCAGTCAAATCTTTAACTCGGATACTGGGATCGATGCCCGTGGCCTCAAGCGTTTGCTTTGAGCGGGTGCGACCGACTCCGTAAATATAGGTGAGGGCGATTTCGACCCGCTTTTCGCGGGGAATATCGACTCCGGCAAGACGTGCCATGTCATTTCTCCTGGTGCGCTGAGAGGTGTGGTGCAGAGTCTGTGCCCGGGCCTCTCCCCGAGGAGTCCCCCACAAAGTGGGATCGTGACTCTGCGCTAGATGTGTTGAGTTGTTAACCCTGACGTTGCTTGTGACGGGGATTTTCGCAAATCACCATTACGTTTCCATGGCGACGAATGACTTTGCATTTGTCACACATGGTCTTAACACTGGCGCTGACCTTCATTGGTTTTCCTTTTCCATCGCTGGCCTCGTGCCCGAGTGGTTCCCCGGGCCGTTCCTTATCCAGTGTCTATTTGTACCGGTAGACGATGCGGCCACGAGTGAGGTCATAGGGGCTGAGCTCCACAATTACCTTGTCTTCAGGCAAGATTCGGATGTAATGCTGACGCATCTTTCCCGAAATGTGAGCAAGAACCTTGTGACCATTGGTCAACTCAACTCTGAACATTGCATTGGGAAGGGCTTCGACAACCGAGCCTTCGATTTCAATGACGCCGTCTTTGTTGGCCATAGCCTCTGTCTTGTTGGAACGAATAGTGCACTGGTCATGCGTTTCGGGCCACAAAGCCATCGAGGCCTTTTTGACACCAAGGCTCTATCCTAGACCCGGAAAACCGCTTGCACAAGTCCCGAGCGCTGAAGGTGGTCAGGGCGCGATGGAGCGCGCCGCAAGACCATCCATGATGCGCTTGGTCACCTCAGAGATGTCTCCGATGGCATCCACCACCACCACAAGGCCACGCTCAGTAAACAGATCGACTAAGGGGGCCGTCTGCTCGAGGTAGACCTCGAGGCGGTGGCGAACAACCAATTCATCATCATCGGTGCGACCCTGATCAATAGAGCGCTTGCGAAGCCTCTCGACCACAACGTCCGGGTCAGCGACGAGTTGAACAACGGCATCCAGGGCAGTGTCATGGCCAGCAAGGAATTCGTCAAGGTGTCGAACCTGGTCGGGCGTTCTCGGGTACCCATCGAGTAGGAACCCGTCCGCGCAGTCAGGGTTGTCCAACCGGTCGGTAATGAGGTCGTTGGTCAAAGAATCAGGAACGTTGTCGCCGGCATCCATGAAGGCTTTGGCTTGAACTCCCAAAGGTGTTTCGCTCTTCACGTTGTAACGAAAAATGTCCCCGGTCGAGATCGCAGGAATCCCAAAGGCTTCCGACAATTCACTCGCCTGAGTTCCTTTGCCCGCACCGGGAGGGCCAATAAGGAGGAGCCTGGTGCCAGAAATCACTTGAGGAGGCCCTCATAGTGACGCTGTTGCAGTTGCGCATCGATCTGCTTCACGGTGTCCAAACCGACACCCACAATAATCAGGATGCTCGCTCCACCGAAGGGGAAGTTCTGGTTGGCGTTGACCGTGGCCAGAGCTACCAACGGAATCAGCGCGACAAGCCCCAAATACAGCGAACCCGGCAGCGTAATCCTGGTGAGGACGTAGTCCAAGTACTCCGCCGTCGGTCGCCCGGCTCGAATGCCCGGGATGAAGCCGCCGTAGCGCTTCATATTGTCGGCCACCTCTTCGGGGTTGAAGATGATGGCGACATAGAAGTACGTGAAGCCGACAATCAGCAAGAAATAGAAGGCCATGTAGAGGAAATTGTCACCGGAAGTGAGGTTGTTCTGAATCCACACCACCCACGCAGGCGTGGTGCCATCGGGTCCTGCAAGGTTGAACTGAGCAAAAAGAGCTGGCAAATACAACAGCGACGAGGCGAAAATGACCGGAATAATGCCCGCCATGTTCACCTTGATGGGGATGTAGGTGTTCGTTCCTCCGAAGGTTCGCTTACCCACCATTCGCTTGGCATACTGCACCGGCACACGCCGCTGCGACTGCTCCACGAACACAACGAGACCCATGATGATCAACCCGATGGCCAAAACCACGACGAAGATGGTGGGGCCATTGGACTGGCCAATAGCCCACAGCGACGAGGGGAAGGTTGCGGAGATCGACACGAAGATGAGCAACGACATTCCGTTACCTACTCCGCGCTCCGTGATCATTTCACCCAGCCACATAATGAGGCCTGTTCCTGCCGTCATCGTGATGACCATCAGCATGATGGCGTACCAGGCGTCGTTGGAGAGCAACTGGCTACACGCGGGAGACCCCGACGAGCCAAAGAGCGCCCCGCTTCGGGCGACCGTAACCAAGGTGGTCGACTGCAATAGCGCAAGGCCAATGGTCATGTAGCGGGTGTACTGGGTGAGCTTGCCCTGGCCAGACTGGCCTTCTTTGTGCAGAGCCTCAAAGTGGGGAATAACCACACGCAACAGCTGAGTGATAATGGATGCGGTGATGTAGGGCATGATGCCCAAAGCAAAAATCGACAGCTGGAGCAAGGCTCCGCCACTGAAAAGGTTGATGAGTTCATACAGCCCGGCGGTGTTGCTACTGCCCGCCAGACACTGCTGAACGTTGCGATAGTCAACGAAGGGAGCGGGGATAAAAGACCCCAGGCGGAACAGCGCGACAATGGCCAGCGTAAAGGTAATCTTCCGCCGCAGGTCGGGAGTCTTGAAGATTCTCCCTATAGCACTGAACACATCATCCTCCTGAACGTGCCCGGTGGCACGTGGTTTCGAGCTTACCGGCTGGGAAGGCCTGGTGAGAATGTCAGAGACATTTACCCACCAGGCTCACAGCACTACTCCTTGATGGAACCGCCCGCTTTGACAATTTTGTCCACAGCCTGCTTCGAGACCTTGTCAACGCTCACCGTCAAAGCAACACTCAAGTCACCATCAGCAAGAACCTTAACTTTCTCGTTCTTTCGAACAGCACCCTTTGCGACCAAGTCAGCGGTTGTGACCTCGCCACCCTTGGGGTACAGCTCACCGAGGCGGCCAACATTCACGACCTGGTACTCGACGCGGAAGGGGTTGGTAAATCCGCGCAACTTGGGCGAACGCATCACCGAGGTCAACTGGCCACCCTGGAAACCGGGGCGCACCTGATAGCGGGCTTTTGTTCCCTTGGTTCCACGACCCGCAGTCTTACCTTTGGATGCTTCACCACGACCCACCCGGGTCTTGGCCTTCTTGGCACCGGGGGCTGGGCGGAGGTGATGGAGTTTTACCACTCCAGGACGAGCCTCGACAGTCTTGGAAGCCACAGGCTTCTTGGCTGCAGGCTTCTTGGCCGCAGGAGCGGCCTTCTCTTCCGTAGCCGTCGCGCTCGCTTCAGAAGTAGCGCTACCAGCTTTCGCCGGTGTCTTTGTGGCGGGAGCTTTCGCGGCAGGAGCTTTGGCTGCCGCCTTTGGAGCTGCCGCACTAGCGGCAGGCTTCTTCGCAGCAGGTTTTGCCGCAGGAGCTTTCGCTGCAGGAGCTTTTGCGGCGGGCTTTGCCGCAGCAGCCTTAGCCGCAGGGGCTTTGGCTGCGCTGACAGCAGGCTTCTTCGCGGGTGCCTTTGCGACGGCGTCTTTTGCCGCTGCAGGTTTCTTGGCTGCGGGCTTTTTCGCAGCTGGCGTCTTTTCTTCAGCCATTAGTCAATCTCCTCGACCTTCACCAGGTGTGCGACGGTGCGCACATACCCGCGGTTGGCGGGTGTATCTTCACGAACGACGGAAGCGCCTATTCGTCTTAAACCCAGGCTTCGAAGAGTGTCGCGCATGTTCTGCTTCTCACTGATTTTCGACTTCACCTGAGTAATTTTGAGCATTTTTGCCATTAGGCACCTGCCTTCGCTGCCGCAGCTTCGGCCTCCGCGCGCACAAGGTGGGCGGGGGCGATGTCTTCAAATTCAGCGTTGCGCCTTGCGGCAACAGAACGAGGCTCTTCGAGCATCTTCAGTGCTGCCACAGTGGCGTGAACAATATTGAGGGTGTTGGAGGATCCGAGTGACTTGCTCAGCACATCGTGGATGCCCGCACACTCGAGAACGGCGCGAACCGGCCCACCGGCAATAACACCGGTACCGGGAGTTGCGGGGCGCAACAGCACCACGCCCGCCGCCTTTTCACCCTGAACGGGGTGAGGAATGGTCTGTGCAACGCGGGGAACGCGGAAGAAGTTCTTCTTCGCTTCCTCAACGCCTTTCGAAATGGCGGTAGGGACCTCGCGGGCTTTGCCGTAGCCAACCCCAACCATTCCGTTTCCATCCCCCACGACGACCAAAGCGGTGAAGCTGAAACGACGCCCACCCTTGACCACCTTGGACACCCGATTAATGGTGACCACACGCTCCAGGAACTGGCTTTTTTCGCTTTCACGGGCACCACGGTCACGTGCCCCGGGGGCGCGCTCGCGTCCACCGCGACGAGCCTCGCGAGGCTCGCTAGCAATCTCGGCCTCGGGCGTTGTTGCCGGGGCTGCCTCCGTCACGGAGTCGTCCTTCACTTCTTCGCTCACAGTTCCAATCCGCTCTCTCGTGCGCTGTCGGCGACAGCTGCTACGCGTCCCGCGTAGCGGTTACCGCCACGATCGAACACCACAGACGCCACTCCAGCTTTCTTGGCACGCTCGGCGATAAGTTCGCCGATCTTTTTTGCTTTTTCCGTTTTGTCTGACTTCGACGAGCGAAAATCAGGCTCCATCGTTGACGCCGAAGCCAACGTGTGGCCTTTAGCGTCGTCGACGACCTGAACGAACAGGTGCCTAGCGGAACGAGTCACCACTAAACGGGGTTTCTCTGCGCTGCCGACAATCTTCTTCCGAAGTCGGGTGTGACGACGATCCCTTGCCGCTTGACGGCTCTTACCTCTAACGAAAGCCATCTCTACTTACCAGCCTTTCCAGCCTTGCGACGAACGTTTTCACCCTCGTATCGCACACCCTTGCCCTTATAGGGCTCCGGCTTGCGAAGTTTACGAACGTTGGCAGCGACCTCACCGACGGCTTGCTTGTCGATGCCGCTCACAATGAGCTTGTCGTTACCTTCGATGGTGAAAGCGATTCCCGCGGGGGGTTCAACGGTGATGGGTTGGGAGTATCCGAGCGAAAACTCGATTCCCTGACCTTTAGCAGCCAGACGGTAACCCGTTCCGACAACCTGCAAGGTTTTGGTAAACCCCTCGGTCACCCCAATAATCTGGTTGTTGATCAGTGTTCTGGTCAAGCCATGGAGCGAACGTGATTCGCGTTCGTCGTCGGGCCTGGTCACCACGACCTGGCTTTCAACCATGGCAGCGACAATAGGCTCCTTGACCCGAAGGGAAAGTTCACCCTTGGGGCCTTTCACCGAAACATCTTGTCCGGCAATAGTGACGGTGACACCGGTGGGAATATCAATGGGCATGCGACCAATACGTGACATTGTCGATCACCACACGTAGGCGAGGACTTCCCCACCCACGCCTTTCTTGGTTGCTTCCCGATCGGTCAACAGACCGGACGAAGTGGAAAGAATTACCACGCCGAGCCCGCCGTGGACGAGAGGGATTTCGGTGGACTTTGCGTACACACGAAGGCCAGGCTTGGAGACCCGCTTGATACCCACAATGGAGCGTTCGCGGCTGGGCCCATACTTGAGGGCCAAGGTCAGTGTTTTGCCTACGCGGGCGTCTTCAAGCTCCCAGCTAGAAATGTAACCCTGGCGCTTCAGAATTTCCGCGATATGAGTTTTCAATTTCGAGCTGGGCATCGACACAGTGTCGTGGTGCGCTGAATTAGCGTTGCGCAGACGGGTCAGCATGTCTGCGACCGGATCTGTCATCGTCATGGGTGTTTCTCTTTTCTCTGACCGGTTTCGACTCCAGGTTCACCTGGGCCGACCCTGTCAGTTAGCGGCTTTACGCCTCGGTTTTTTGGTGACCAGCGAAAGGAAAGCCCAGAGCCAGAAGCAGCGCGCGGCCTTCATCATCGTTTTTCGCCGTGGTGACAACAGTGATGTCAAAACCGCGAACCCGGTCGATTTTGTCTTGGTCAATTTCGAGAAACACCGACTGCTCGGTGATACCAAATGTGTAGTTTCCGTTGCCATCAAACTGTCGATCACTCAACCCGCGGAAGTCTCTGATGCGAGGGAGCGCCAGGTTGACCAGGCGGTCAAGGAACTCCCACGCGCGGTTACCGCGCAACGTGACGTGCGCACCAATGGGCATTCCTTCACGAAGTTTGAACTGCGCGATGGACACTTTGGCGTTGGTCACAATCGGCTTTTGGCCGGTGATCTGCGTCAGGTCGCGAATGGCGCCCTCGATGACTTTTGAATCACGAGCCGCTTCACCCACCCCTGTGTTGACCACAACTTTGATGACACTGGGAACCTGGTGAGGGTTGGTAAAGGAAAACTGCTCGGTCAGGGCAGGAACAATGTCTTTGCGGTAAATCGCTTTGAGGCGGGGAATACCGGAAGTGCTGTGCTCGGCAGTTGCTGATGCCATTAGAGCTCTTCTCCTGACTTCTTAGCGATGCGCACGCGCACCTGCTTACTCACACCGTTTTTCTCAACGGTCTTGGTCGTGTATCCCACGCGCGAAGGCGTCTTCGACTTGGGATCAACAATGGCGACATTCGAAATGTGAATCGGAGCCTCAAAAGTTTCCAGGCCACCGGTTTTGCCGCCACGCTGGCTTTGGCCAACACGAACGTGCTTAGTCACATAGTTGATGCCTGCGACCAGGATGCGGTCCTGCTCTTGCAACACGTCGAGAACGACGCCCTGCTTACCCTTATCTCCGCCACGCTCTTCGGTGGCGCCGGTAATGACCTGAACCAGGTCACCTTTTTTGATTTTTGCCATTTACAGCACCTCCGGGGCCAACGAGATGATTTTCATGAAACGCTTGTCGCGCAATTCACGACCCACGGGCCCAAAAATACGGGTTCCACGAGGCTCACCTTCTTTGTTCTTAATCAACACGGCGGCGTTCTCATCAAATTTGATGTACGAGCCATCGGGTCGACGGGTCTCTTTCACGGTTCGCACGATGACGGCCTTGACGACCTCACCCTTCTTGACATTTCCGCCAGGAATCGCGTCCTTCACCGTGGCGACAATAATGTCTCCAACGCCTGCATAGCGACGCCCAGAGCCACCCAACACGCGGATGGCCAAAAGCTCTTTGGCACCGGTGTTGTCGGCCACTTTAACTCGGGATTCTTGCTGAATCATGGTCTATTTCGCCTTCTCAACGATGTTTAGTAGACGCCACCGCTTCGTGGCGGACAGCGGACGGGTCTCGGAAATGATGACGAGGTCACCGATACCGGCAGTGTTGCCCTCGTCGTGGGCTTTCACCTTGGACGAGCGACGAATAACCTTGCCATAGAGGGGGTGCTTGACGCGTTCTTCCAGCTCAACGACGATGGTCTTATCCATCTTGTCGCTGGTGACATAGCCGCGGCGAACCTTCCGGTAGCCACGAGCATCCTTGTCACGAACGTCGCGTTCTGACGACTCGTGGCCCTTCTTCACGTCGTCGGCCATTATGCACTCTCCTCAGTTGCTTCAGGCTCGGTGGCCTTCTCGCTTTTCTTTGACCCCTTTTTTGCGGGCTTCTCCACCGGCAAAGGTGTGGCCCTAATACCGAGCTCACGTTCGCGAATCACCGTGTAGATGCGGGCGATATCGCGCTTAATGGCGCGCAGGCGCCCGTGGTTACCCAGTTGGCCTGTGGCCGCCTGGAAGCGCAGGTTGAAAAGTTCTTCTCTCGCCCGACGCAGTTCGTCCAGAAGACGCTCGTCTTCAAAGGAGTCCAGTTCAACTGGAGCCAAGTCTTTCGATCCGACAGCCATTACATGCCCTCCTCACGTTTGATGATGCGAGCTTTCAAAGGAAGCTTGTGAATCGCACGGGTTAGCGCTTCTCTCGCCAGTTCTTCACTCACACCGGCAACCTCAAAGAGAACGCGACCAGGCTTAACGTTGGCGACCCACCACTCGGGTGAACCTTTACCACTGCCCATGCGGGTTTCAGCGGGCTTCTTGGTCAGGGGGCGGTCAGGGTAGATGTTGATCCACACTTTTCCACCACGCTTGATGTGCCGAGTCATCGCAACACGGGCAGATTCAATCTGACGGTTGGTGACATAGGCACTGGTCGTTGCCTGGATACCGTACTCACCAAACGACACTGTGGTGCCGCCGGTTGCATGCCCGCCCCGCTTGGGGTGGTGTTGCTTACGGAACTTGACTTTACGAGGAATCAGCATGGTTACTCGGCTCCTCCTGCAGCAACGGGTGCTGCCTCAGCGGCGGGCGCTGGCGCACCTGCCGGTCCACGACGTGCACCAGTCCGGTCAGGACGCTGCGAGCGAGAAGCTGCCTGCTCTCTCGCAAGTTCCTTGTTGGTGATGTCACCCTTGTAAATCCAGACCTTCACGCCAATTCGACCAAACGTCGTCCGGGCCTCGTAGAAGCCGTAATCGATGTTCGCACGAAGGGTGTGCAGGGGGACACGACCTTCACGATAGAACTCAGAACGGCTCATTTCTGCGCCACCGAGACGACCGGAAACCTGAATCCGCACACCTTTTGCTCCAGCACGCTGAGCCCCCTGGAGGCCTTTGCGCATCGCACGACGGAAAGCCACGCGACCTGCCAACTGCTCGGCAATGCCTTGGGCAACCAGCTGCGCTTCAGCCTCAGGGTTTTTCACCTCGAGGATGTTGAGCTGAATCTGCTTGTTGGTGAGTTTCTCCAAATCAGCGCGGATGCGCTCTGCTTCCGCTCCACGGCGTCCTATGACGATCCCGGGGCGGGCCGAGTGGATATCAACGCGCACGCGATCACGGGTGCGCTCGATTTCGATACGGGCAATTCCGGCGCGGTCAAGCTCTTTCTGCAAGAACCGACGAATGAGAATATCTTCGGTCACGAAGTCGGAGTAACGCTGTCCCTTCTTCGTGGAGTCAGAGAACCACCGCGACACGTGGTCGGTGGTGATTCCCAGGCGGAAACCGAACGGATGAACTTTCTGACCCATGGTTACTTGCCAGCCTTCTGTGTTTTACGGCTCGGGTTCACCGAGGCCTCGTCGGGCGTTGCCAGTACCACGGTGATGTGGCTGGTGCGCTTCTTAATTTGATAGGCCCGGCCTTGAGCGCGCGGACGGAACCGCTTCAAGGTGATGCCCTCATCCACAAAGGCGCGAGCAATGAACAGATCCTGGTCGTCAAGGAAAATCCCGTCCTTCTCCGCAGTAACCCGCGCGTTGGCCATTGCCGAGGCGACAAGCTTCGCGATGGGCTCACTGGCGGCCTGGGGGGCAAACTTCAACACAGCAAGAGCTTCAGCAGCCTGCTTGCCGCGAATGACGTCGACAATACGACGAGCTTTCTGAGGGGTCACGCGGATGTTTTTGACCCGAGCGATGGATTCAACCATGTCTTTCCCTTCCCGACACCGCGCTTAGCGGCGACGGCCTTTCCGGTCGTCTTTTTCGTGACCACGGAAAGTCCGTGTGGGAGCAAACTCACCGAGTTTGTGACCCACCATGGTTTCCGTAACAAAAACGGGGATGTGCTTGCGGCCATCGTGCACCGCAATGGTGTGACCGAGCATCGACGGCACGATCATGGAACGGCGCGACCACGTCTTGATGACGTTCTTGGTTTTGGCAACATTCTGGCGAACCACCTTCTGCAGGAGGTGCTCATCCACGAAGGGTCCCTTTTTCAGACTACGAGGCATGTCTCAATCTCCTACTAGCGCTTCTTGCCGGCATTGCGACGACGGACAATTTGTTTGTTGCTTGCTTTCTTGCGGGACCGGGTGCGGCCCTCTGCCTGACCCCAGGGGCTCACCGGGTGGCGGCCACCAGAAGTTTTACCCTCACCACCACCGTGGGGGTGGTCCACAGGGTTCATCGCCACACCACGAACCGTGGGGCGAACACCTTTCCAGCGCATCCGGCCGGCTTTACCCCAGTTGATGTTGGACTGCTCGGCGTTGCCGACCTCGCCAATGGTGGCACGGCACCTGGCGTCAACGTTGCGAATTTCTCCCGAGGGCAAACGCAGCTGAGCGTTGGGGCCATCTTTAGCCACGAGACGAACTGCCGCTCCGGCAGAGCGGGCCATTTTGGCTCCACCACCGGGACGCAACTCAATCGCGTGAATTACTGTTCCCACAGGAATGTTGCGAAGAGGCAAGTTATTGCCAGGCTTGATATCCGCGCCGGCACCCGACTCAATGATGTCGCCCTGGCGAAGCTTGTTGGGAGCGATGATGTAGCGCTTGGTGCCATCAACATAGTGCAGCAACGCGATGCGCGCGGTGCGGTTGGGGTCGTACTCGATGTGAGCAACCTTGGCGTTGATGCCATCTTTGTCATGGCGACGGAAATCGATGACGCGATACTGACGCTTGTGGCCCCCACCGATGTGACGAGTGGTGATGCGTCCAGCGTTGTTACGACCACCGGTTTTGGACAGCGGACGAAGTAAAGACTTCTCGGGAGTGCTCCGCGTGATTTCTTGAAAATCAGCAACGGAGGATCCGCGACGACCAGGAGTCGTCGGCTTGTATTTGCGAATAGCCATGTTCTACTTCCTACCTAGCCGACAGCCGTGAAGATATCGATGGAACCGGAGGACAAGCCCACAATGGCACGCTTAGTGTCTTTGCGTTTTCCTGCCCCAAACTTGGTGCGACGGGTTTTTCCGGTCTTGTTGAGAGTGTTCACGCTGGATACCTTCACGTTGAAGATTTTTTCGATAGCCAACTTGATTTCGGTCTTCGTCGCGCGGGGGTCAACCTCAAAGGTGTATTTCCCCTGATCGATGAGCGTGTAACTTTTCTCACTCACAACGGGGCGAAAGATCACCGCGCGGGGATCTTTGTTCCAGGCCACAGCATTCGCGGTCATGATTTGCCTTCCTTTGCAGCTGACTTATCGGCGACAAAAGTTTCATACGCTTCCGCGGTGAAAATAATGTCATCGGAGTTCAACACGTCGTAGGCATTCAGTTGATCGGGGTGAACCGCGTGAATCCCTGGAATGTTGCGAACGCTCTTTTGCCCATTGGCATCGTCGCGGCCGATAATAACCAAGACGTTCAATCCGGGGGCCGTCTGCATAATGAGGGACGCAGCGATTTTCGTCGATGGCGCACTCTCGGTGCCCAAACCTTGCACGACGTGAATACGGCCGGCGCGTGCACGATCCGACAGGGCAGAGAGCAAAGCTTTCGCCACCATCTTTTTTGGGGTGCGCTGGGAATAGTCGCGGGGAACGGGTCCGTGCACAACTCCACCACCGCGGTGCTGGGGGGCGCGAATCGAACCCTGACGGGCACGACCGGTTCCCTTCTGCTTGAAAGGCTTGCGGCCGGAACCGGACACTTCGCCTCGGTGCTTGACCTTATGCGTTCCCTGACGGGCCGCGGCGAGCTGCGCAACGACCACCTGATGCATCAGGGGGATGTTGGTCACCACGTCGAAATATTCAGCGGGGAGCTCGATGGATCCAGACTTCTTACCTGTCTTGTCCAACACATCAACCGTTGTAGCCATGATTAGGAACCTTTCCTGGCGTTACGAACGAAAACCAAACGACCTTTGGCACCGGGAACGGCACCCTTGATCAGAAGCAAGCCACGCTCCACATCAACCGAGTGAACTTTGAGGTTCATCACGGTGACGCGGTCGCCACCCATACGGCCAGCCATTTTCATGCCCTTGAACACCCTGGAGGGTGTCGCCGAGGCACCAATCGAACCGGGCTTACGGTGGTTGCGGTGGGAGCCGTGGGACGCAGAGACACCCTTGAAGTTGTGACGCTTCATGACACCGGCAAAACCTTTACCTTTGCTGGTGCCTACGACGTCTACGAGCTGACCGGCCTCGAACACGCCGGCGGAAATTTCCTGGCCGACTTCATAGTTCGCCGAATCGTTAGTGCGAATCTCGGTCACATGGCGGCGAGGCGTGACGCCTGCCTTCTCGAAGTGACCCTTGAGCGGTGCTGTCACTTTCCGGGGATCGATCTGGCCCGAAGCGATCTGGACGGCTTCATAGCCATCGAGTGCCTGGGTACGGATCTGAGTGACGACGTTGGGGGCAACCTGGATGACGGTGACGGGAACCATCAGGTTGTTCTCGTCCCACACCTGAGTCATGCCGAGCTTGGTGCCAAGTACCCCTCGGGTCGTTGTCGCAGTAGACATGGCCGTATTCCTTAAAGCTTGATTTCGATGTTGACGTCAGCAGGAAGGTCCAAGCGCATCAGGGAGTCCACGGCTTTTGGCGTGGGGTCAATGATGTCGATTAGACGCTTGTGGGTGCGCTTTTCAAAGTGTTCGCGCGAGTCCTTGTACTTGTGGGGCGAACGAATCACGGCGATGATGTTTTTCTCCGTGGGGAGAGGAACAGGACCCACAACGGTTGCGCCCGCACGGGTCACCGTGTCAACAATCTTTCTCGCCGAAATATCCAGACCTGCGTGGTCGTAGGACTTCAGTCGAATGCGGATTTTTTGTCCCGCCATGGTTTTCTCTTTCTCTCGCTCGCACACAACTCGCGTTGGGCACTTTTAGGGCAACGCAACACCTCAATGCTGCGCGCACACCACTGTTTTTCTGTCAACACACTTCGACGTGCCGGAAGGCACACCCCTCCACACGAACTCTCGCTCCGTGAATGGGGCTTATCGATGACGTTGCGTTCTGCTACCCGCGGCCTAGGTGATTTCGCGAAACGCGATCCTATGCACTACCTGGCAGTGAGCCGACCATAGTCGGCGTCTTGAACCTTGATTACTCTGCCACACGTCTGCATTTCCCGCAACCCGGGCGTGTCGGATTTTTCTACCCTTCTCACGCCCCACCGGGATGAGGCTTTCGCTTCCCCGAAACGTCGAGTTCTTAGAGCCTGGCGGGGACAAGATTCACCTAAAATCCTCCGTTAATGCTTGCTTCTGGAGGACATGAAACAGGTTGGGTGTTGCCGAGCTCAACTTGCCCGTCTCGCTGCTCCCCGTGAGCCGCGAAACAGGGTTGACCATGAGGACAGTAAACGCTCCATGGGGCCCTGCCGGAAGAAGCTGAGCCATACCCGTGCACCGAGGGTGAGCCCCAGAGTTACCCCAACCGCGAGCAGGACAGCACCCCAGTAGGGAATCTCCTGATAGAGACCAAGGCCCCAGGCACCAAAGATCAGACTGAGAGCGAGCGACTGGGAGAGGTACACAGTCAATGACATGCGCCCCGCGTATCCCAATAGCGCCAGTGCCCGCGGAGCGACGTCGCCCACCCACAACAGCACCCCCGCATACCCCGCGGAAAGAATAGGTGCGGTCACAAAACTTGCAAAGAACGACGCCAGCGACAAGGTTTCTGAATACGACGGGGACAGTTCATTCCCCACCCACACCGCGGCCGTGGCGAGCTGCAGGGGAAGCCCCACACCCAGGCCCCACAGCATAAGCCGCTTGGCCACTCCCTTTGGGCGCCCAGACTCCAAGAAATTTATCCTGGAGGCGAGCACTCCGATTAAGAAGGCGACAAAGGTTAGGCTGCCCTGGAAAAAAATTAGGAAGAGCGCGTCGCCGAGCCACAGCTCAACACGGGGGGCAATCGAGCCCAGATAGGTCCCCGCACGCACGGCCTGCTCGTATTCACCGCCCTGAAGCTCCTCCGCAGCGAATCCAGCGCTTTGGGCCCACCATGTCAACAGAGTTAACCCCGACAACACGACGACCGTCAACCCGTAGATACCCGCAGCCCAGGCGGTAATCACGCGATCGGAGCGCGCAAGGAAGAAGGTCAAAGCCAAACCCAGAAGACCGTAAAGAAAAAGGATGTCCCCGATGAACAGTAAGGATGCGTGCAGTAGCCCCAAGACGATGAGACCGACGTTGCGGGCAACCCATCGGCGTCGCCCCCTAACGGGATCCCTCAACAGATAGTGGGAGCTGTAGCCAAACAGGAAAGAGAAAAGAATGTAGAACTTGCCAGACGCCAAAGCCTGGACGAGGAAGGCCGCTACCGCGTCTCCTGAACCCTCCATCGAGTCGCCCGTCACACCCGACGACACAGAGGTGGAAAAGTAGGCGACATTAACCACGATGATTCCCCACAGCGCAAACCCCCGAAGCACATCGGGGGAGCTATCTCGGGCGAGGGATACGGTTGTGGGTGTCATCGCTCACTCTCTTGTGCGCCACATGACGAAGGGCCCAAAGCATCACCCTGGGCCCTTCGTTGTCAACCTCGAACTACTTGATGACTTTTGTCACGGTTCCGGCGCCCACAGTGCGCCCACCCTCGCGGATGGCGAAGCTGAGGCCCTCTTCCATGGCGATGGGCTGAATCAGCGAAACAGTCATATCCGTGGTGTCTCCGGGCATAACCATCTCGGTGCCCTCAGGCAGCGAAATAACGCCAGTCACGTCCGTGGTGCGGAAGTAGAACTGGGGACGGTAATTGGTGAAGAACGGGTTATGACGACCGCCCTCTTCCTTACCGAGGATGTACGCGGTTCCCTCGAACTCAGTGTGAGGCGTCACGGAACCAGGTTTGACAACAACCTGTCCGCGCTCCACATCGTCACGCTTGGTGCCGCGAAGGAGCAGACCACAGTTCTCGCCGGCCCATGCTTCGTCAAGCTGCTTGTGGAACATCTCGATACCGGTAACGGTTGTCTTCTGCGTGGGACGGATACCCACGATTTCAACATCCGAGTTAATCTTCAGCGTGCCACGCTCGGCGCGACCGGTCACCACAGTGCCACGACCGGTGATGGTGAAGACGTCTTCAACGGGCATCAAGAAAGGCTTGTCCTTGTCGCGGATGGGGTCAGGAACACTGTTGTCCACGCCTTCCATCAGCTCCATGATCTTGTCGCCCCATGCTTCGTCGCCTTCCAAAGCCTTCAGGCCGGAGACGCGAACCACCGGAACGTTGTCACCATCGAAGCCCTGGCTGGAAAGCAGCTCACGAACCTCAATCTCGACGAGCTCGAGGATTTCCTCGTCATCGACCATGTCAGCCTTGTTTAACGCGACGAGCAGGTAGGGAACACCAACCTGCTTGGCGAGCAAAACGTGCTCACGGGTCTGGGCCATCGGACCATCAGTGGCAGCAACCACAAGGATTGCGCCATCCATCTGCGCGGCACCGGTGATCATGTTCTTGATGTAGTCGGCGTGGCCGGGAGCGTCGACGTGAGCGTAGTGACGCTTTTCAGTCTCGTACTCCACGTGGGAGATGTTGATGGTGATACCGCGCTGACGCTCTTCCGGAGCCGAGTCAATGGACGCGAAGTCGCGACGCACGTTGACTGAGGACGGATGGCGATCTGCGAGCACCTTGGAAATAGCAGCGGTAAGAGTGGTCTTGCCGTGGTCGACGTGACCGATCGTACCGATGTTGACGTGCGGTTTGTTCCGCTCGAACTTGGCCTTAGCCACTATGGTCCTCCTCGGGACTGTTGGTCTGAGCTGTGAGGCTCAGACACTTGGTTACTTGTCTTGTTTTAGGCCAAAGAGCCTATTCTTCGGGCTTAGTCGCCCTTGCCCTTCTGAATAATCTCGTCGGCCACAGCCTTCGGGACTTCAGCGTACGTCTCGAACGTCATCGAATACACGGCGCGACCGGAAGTCTTTGACCGCAGGTCACCCACATATCCGAACATTTCCGAGAGTGGCACGAGAGCACGCACGACTTTTACGCCGGTTGCGTCCTCCATGCTCTGCACTTGCCCGCGCCTCGAGTTCAAGTCGCCGATGACGTCGCCCATGTATTCCTCTGGGGTTCGCACCTCGACAGCCATCAACGGCTCGAGCAAGACAGGTTGTGCTTTTCTCGCGGCCTCTTTGAAGACCATCGATCCAGCAATTTTGAACGCCATTTCCGAAGAGTCGACGTCGTGGTACTGCCCGTCCAAGAGTGTCGCTTTGACACCCACGGTTGGGTAGCCAGCCAGAACGCCAACCTGCATGGCGTCCTGAATTCCGGCGTCCACCGACGGGATGTATTCCCTGGGAATACGGCCTCCAGAAACTTTGTTCACAAACTCGTACATGGTTTCGCCCGTGACTTCAATAGGCTCAAGCGAGATCTGTACCTTTGCGAACTGGCCACTTCCACCCGTTTGCTTCTTGTGGGTGTAATCGATTTTGTCGATGGTTTTCCGAATGGTTTCGCGGTAGGCAACCTGGGGCTTGCCCACGTTGGCTTCCACGTTGAATTCACGCTTCATCCGGTCGACCAAGATATCGAGGTGGAGCTCACCCATGCCCTTGATCACGGTTTGGCCGGTTTCAGGGTTCTGCTCCGTCCGGAACGTGGGGTCTTCTTCAGCAAGCTTCTGAATGGCCAGAGAGAGTTTCTCCTGATCAGCCTTCGTCTTGGGTTCGATAGCAACCTCGATAACGGGTTCCGGGAACGTCATGGATTCAAGAACCACAGGATGGGTGGGGTCACACAGGGTGTCCCCAGTCGTCGTGTCTTTCAAGCCAATCACGGCGTAGATGTGCCCAGCAGACACCTTGTCAACAGGGTTCTCCTTGTTGGCGTGCATCTGGAAGATTTTCCCGATGCGCTCCTTCTTGTCTTTGGTGGAGTTAATCACCTGAGCGCCGGAGTCCAAACCGCCGGAGTACACGCGAATATAGGTGAGGCGACCGAAGAAGGGGTGAACCGCCACCTTGAATGCCAGCGCGGAGAAAGGCTCGCTAGCGGAGGGTTTCCGCTCGATTATTTTCTCAGCATCTCGGACGTCATGTCCCTCCATGGGGGGAACATCGAGGGGCGAGGGCAAGTAGTCCACGACCGCGTCCAGCATCGGCTGCACACCGCGGTTCTTAAACGACGAGCCGCAGAGCACCGGGTAGGCCTCGCCCGCGATGGTCAGCTGGCGAATCGCGCCCTTGATTTCGTCGATTGTGAGATCTTCGCCACTGAGGAATTTCTCCAACAGCTCGTCACTAGCTTCGGAGATGGCTTCCACAAGTTGTGCACGGTATTGCAGGGCTTTTTCTTTTAAGTCCTCAGGGATCTCGCGCGTTTCGTACTCTGCTCCGAGAGTCACGTCACCTTTGGAGTCACCAGGCCACACCATGGCGTTCATCTCCACCAGGTCAATGACACCGATAAAGGTGGACTCGAAACCGATGGGCAACTGAATGACCAAAGGCTTTGCGCCCAGACGCTTGATGATGGTGTCGATGGTGTAGTAGAAGTCCGCACCGAGCTTGTCCATCTTGTTGACGAAACAAATGCGGGGAACGTTGTACTTATCTGCCTGGCGCCACACCGTCTCTGATTGTGGCTCCACACCTTCTTTGCCGTCGAACACTGCCACAGCACCGTCGAGAACACGAAGGCTTCGCTCCACCTCAACGGTGAAGTCGACGTGCCCAGGGGTGTCGATGATGTTGATCTGGTGGTTGTCCCAGAAACAGGTGGTCGCAGCAGAGGTGATGGTAATTCCACGTTCTTGCTCTTGCGCCATCCAGTCCATCGTGGCAGCACCATCGTGGACTTCACCGATTTTGTGGGACATCCCCGTGTAGAACAGAATGCGTTCTGTCGTCGTGGTCTTTCCCGCATCGATGTGAGCCATGATGCCAATGTTGCGGACCTTGTTCAGGTCAGTTAGCACGTCCTGTGCCACAGTGTTCCTCCGGAGATTAGGTGGTGGGGGTCAGCTTTCGCTGATCCCTACCAGCGATAGTGGGCGAAGGCCTTGTTGGCTTCAGCCATCTTGTGGGTGTCTTCACGACGCTTCACCGCGGCACCGAGGCCATTGGAAGCGTCCAAGATTTCGTTGGTCAAACGCTCGGTCATCGTCTTTTCGCGACGGCTCTTTGCGTAGCTGGTAAGCCACCGCAAAGCAAGCGTGTTGGCACGGTGAGGTTTGACCTCAACGGGGACCTGGTAGGTCGAGCCACCAACACGGCGCGAACGAACCTCAAGTGTGGGGCGCACGTTATCGAGCGCCTTTTTCAGCGTGGCGACAGGGTCGAGTCCACCCTTTTTGGCGACGCCTTCGAGAGCACCGTAAACGATGCGCTCTGCAAGACCTTTTTTGCCGGCAACCAAAATTTTGTTCACCAGCTGAGAAACCACGGGGGACCCGTATACCGGGTCGGCAACAACGGGACGCTTAGGAGCGGGACCTTTACGAGGCATTACTTCTTCTCCTTCTTCGAACCGTAGAGGCTACGAGCCTGCTTGCGGTTTTTTACTGCCTGGGTGTCCAACGCTCCGCGAACAATTTTGTAGCGGACGCCGGGGAGGTCTTTCACACGACCACCGCGAACAAGCACCATGGAGTGCTCCTGGAGGTTGTGGCCCTCACCGGGGATGTAGGCGGTAACTTCAGTACCGTTGGAAAGCTTCACACGAGCGACCTTGCGAAGCGCCGAGTTCGGCTTCTTGGGGGTCGTCGTATACACGCGGGTGCACACACCGCGCTGTTGGGGGTTGCCCTTCAGGCCGGGCGTCTTGGTCTTTGAGACCTTAGGCTTACGACCCTTTCGGACCAACTGTTGAATCGTTGGCACAGTTCACTCCTTTTACGTGCTGCACGGTGACAGCGGTTTGATGGTGGTTACTGGATGGCGGTGATGTGTTCTCCACCACCCAGCGACATCTCACCAAGCTGCGCCTCGCGACTCATGCTTGGTATGCCGTGGGGGTTGGCCCGACAGTGTCACCACTGTCGTCACCTCTTGACCCAAATTGTGAACGTAATATCCCGTGTCTTTCGCCCCTGAAACCAGGCGCCAAAGACATCGGTGCAATTGCACGCACAATCCATAAGAGTAATGGCGAAAATGCTCCCGGTCAAATGATTTGGCCACTTTGCGCCCACCAGACACACAGATACGTCGCAGCAATCATCGCCGGGCCAAACGCGACAGACTCCCCGCGACCGATTCGCCTCCCCGCCAACAACACGAGAGCGACCACACCGCCAAGAAAAAAGGCCAGTACCGCCTGAGCCATTCCGAGCCCCGGCATCAAGAACCCTAGGTAAAACCCGAGAATAGCCTGGAGCTTCACATCCCCCAAGCCCAACGGTCGCCCGGGTGCATAGGCGAGCACACCAAAAACTCCCGAGGTCACTGCGGCTTCCCGGACCGCCTGGGCTAGCGCCCCAGGAGTCCCGCCGAGCGCGGCGAGTGCGAGAACACCGACGGCTAAAGGTCCCGTAATTCGATCGGGCAAGCGATGCTCACTCTGGTCAATGACGGCCAGTCGCAACCCGACCACTGCCACCAGGACATGTAACGCGACCACTGCAATTTCTGCCACCCGCTCACGCTAGAAGAACCGGGCCCCGAAGATCCGTGGTTATCCCCAGAAACACCTCAGGGCCAGCATCGCTGGCCCTGAGGTGTTGAAAAGTGCTTGGCGTACTAGGCCGGCCCCGATGCGCCCTTCGGCTCTTCGAACGAATCGAAGTCCACGAAGGAAAGGTCATCGGCGGTGCCAAAGTCAGCATCACTTGCGAACAGTCGTGCCGGGTAGTGCTCGGCACGAGCCTCATCGGTGGGTTCCACCGTGACATCACGATAGGTAGCCAGTCCGGTGCCGGCAGGGATGAGCTTTCCAATGATGACGTTCTCTTTGAGACCGACCAACGGATCGAGCTTGCCCTGCATGGCTGCTTCGGTGAGGACTCGAGTGGTCTCCTGGAAGGAGGCCGCCGACAGCCACGACTCGGTCGCCAACGATGCCTTGGTGATACCCATGACTTCTTGACGCGCGGACCCGGTCTTCTTGCCTTCACCAAGCGCGGCGCGGTTGATGGCGTTGTATCGAGTGCGGTCCACCAGCTCACCAGGCAACAAATTGGTTTCAGCGTGGTCGACCACGGTCACCTTGCGCATCATCTGGCGAACGATGACCTCAATGTGCTTGTCGTGAATGGGCACACCCTGTGAGCCATACACGCTTTGCACACCGTCCACAAGGTGCTCTTGAACGGCGCGGACACCTTTGACTCGAAGAACTTCTTTGGGGTCAAGTGGTCCGTCGTGGAACTGCTGACCAAGTTCAACACTCTGGCCATCCTCCACGAGCAACGCAATGCGCTTTGACACCGTGTGGGTGACTGGCTCGTCGCCGTTATCGGGGGTGAGGGTCACCTTGTACTGGGTCTCGGTGTCCTCAATCGAGATTCGTCCGTTAGCTTCCGCAATTGGGCTCGAACCTTTAGGGTTACGAGCTTCGAACAGCTCCGTCACGCGGGGCAGACCCTGCGTGATGTCATCAGCGGACGCGGAACCACCGGTGTGGAAGGTACGCATGGTGAGCTGAGTTCCAGGCTCTCCAATGGACTGTGCAGCGATAATTCCGACTGCTTCACCCAGGTTGACGGCAATGCCGGAAGCCAAGGAGCGGCCGTAACACGCTGCGCACACACCAACGAGCGATTCACAGGTGAGGACGGAGCGCACGAGAATTTCGCGCACACCACCGGCCACCAATTGCCCAATGACGACGTCGCCGATATCGGACCCGGATGTTGCCACCACGGTGCCTTTGTCGTTGGTCGCATCAGCGGCCAGGTTACGGGCATACACCTCGTTTTCGACGTTCTCGGCTCGCACCCATTCACCCTCAGAGTTCTGAGTCGCAATGGGGAAGGAAATTCCCTTACTGGTTCCACAGTTCTCTTCGCGAATAATGACGTCCTGCGCCACGTCGACCAAACGACGGGTCAGGTAACCGGAGTCCGCAGTGCGAAGAGCGGTGTCAGCCAACCCTTTACGCGCACCGTGGGTGGCGATGAAGTATTCCGCGACGGAGAGACCTTCGCGGTAGCTCGAAATAATCGGACGGGCAATAACTTCTCCACGAGGGTTGGAGACCAAACCACGCATACCGGCAATGTTTCCGACCTGCAGCCAGTTACCACGGGCACCGGAGGTGACCATGCGGTTAATAGTGTTGTCCACGGGGAAGGCAGCGCGCATTTCGTCGTTGACTTCCTTGGTCGCTGCGCTCCAGATTTCCACCAGTTCGCGACGACGCTCGACATCGGAAATCAGGCCCTTTTCAAACTGGGACTGAATCTTCGCCGCGATCTTCTCGTAGCGAGCGATGATGTCTTTTTTACCCTTGGGGGTAAGCACGTCACTCAGCGCCACGGTCACACCGGAGCGGGTTGCCCAGTAGAAACCAGCATCCTTCACGCGGTCAAGGGTTTCGGCAACCTCAACCTTGGGATATCGCTCGGCCAGGTCGTTGACCAGCGAAGAAATCAGGCCTTTGTCTGCGACCTCCGCAACCCACGGGTAGTCCGCGGGAAGCAACTCGTTGAACAGTGCGCGACCCAAGGAGGTGTCGTGAATGGCGGTACCGCCCTGCACGAAACCTTCTGGGGCATCTTTCATGTGGAGGTTGTGAATGCGAATCTTGACCATGGCGTTCAGATCCAGCGAGTGCTGGTCCATGGCCATGATGGCTTCCGCAACAGAACTAAACGCCCGACCTTCACCGGTGGCACCCTCTTTGAGGGTGGTCAGGTGGTGAAGACCAATGATCATGTCCTGTGTCGGCACAGTCACGGGTCGACCATCCGAGGGCTTCAAGATGTTATTGGAGGCAAGCATCAAAACACGAGCTTCCGCTTGCGCTTCCACCGACAGCGGAAGGTGAACAGCCATCTGATCGCCATCGAAGTCAGCGTTGAACGCAGCACACACGAGAGGGTGAAGCTGAATAGCTTTACCCTCGACCAGTTGTGGCTCAAACGCCTGGATTCCCAAACGGTGCAGCGTGGGTGCACGGTTCAACAGAACCGGACGCTCACGAATGATTTCTTCCAGCACATCCCAGACCTCGGGACGTGACCGCTCCACCATGCGCTTAGCGTTTTTAATGTTGCTGGAGTGACCAAGATCCATCAGACGCTTAATAACGAAGGGCTTGAACAGCTCCAGTGCCATGATTTTTGGCAAACCACACTGGTGCAGCCTCAGCTGGGGGCCCACCACGATGACGGATCGTCCCGAGTAGTCCACCCGCTTACCCAAAAGGTTCTGGCGGAAACGACCCTGCTTACCCTTCAGCATGTCTGACAGGCTCTTGAGCGGACGGTTACCGGTTCCCGTGACAGGGCGCCCACGGCGACCATTGTCAAACAGGGCGTCAACAGCTTCTTGCAACATCCGCTTTTCGTTATTGACGATGATCTCGGGTGCACCCAAGTCCAACAGCCTGCGCAAGCGGTTGTTGCGGTTGATGACGCGGCGGTAGAGGTCGTTCAGGTCTGACGTGGCGAAACGGCCACCATCAAGCTGCACCATGGGGCGAAGCTCGGGGGGAATAACCGGCACAACTTCCAGGACCATCGATGCCGGTGAGGCACCGGTCTGCAGGAAAGCGTTGACCA
>Ga0307982_1000142_pt1 | contig 53105 bp, 6 predicted proteins | sample OrgLakmetagen989_FD_201847 | JGI IMG/M metagenome (GOLD analysis project Ga0307982, IMG submission 201847) | Saline water microbial communities from Organic Lake, Antarctica - #989 | ecosystem: Environmental > Aquatic > Non-marine Saline and Alkaline > Saline | place: Antarctica: Organic Lake... | reverse complement strand
GAAAACCCTCCTCGGCAATTGCGGCAATTGCCGATGTATTCCTGCCATCCATGACTTGACCGGGGAGGGATCGCTGGACCTCCCCGCATGGTATAATAGGCCTTGTGACTCTGCTGTTGCTCTTGCACACGGGCGGGCGGGTGGGGAAAATGTTTGCCAGCGTCGGTGCGCTCCGGCAATCGTCGTAGTTTTTAGGTGAAAAGAATTTGATGCAGTGGTGAAAATGGTGTCACCTGAGCTTGCCCCCGTGTGCACGTTGTGTCTCTTGTGCACGGGGCCTCGATAGTACTTGACCCCCCCACAGTGGCCCCCGGCCCCTCGCTCAGATCATACAGTTGTCACTGACGCCACGCAGTCAGATAGTATTAGTGAAATCTATGCAAGTGTTTACACTCTTATGGCTGTGGCAGTGCGGTTTGTTCCCTGCAGTCAACACGATGCTGTCTCCAGGAGCGCGGAGTGATGAGCTGCAGGCTCGAGCTGCAGCCATACGGCAACAGCGCCTGCTACTAGAAGAGAAACGGCAAATACTGCAAGGTGCGCTGCACGAATCGTGCTAATCATGCCATTTTGCACACATTTTTTGCAGACCTTCATCTGAGACGCAGCAGCAGTGCAGTTGAGATGCTCGAGGCGAAATTGCGCGGCAGGCAACGACTGAGTGAAAGAGTGGCCCTTCGCAGCAAGCAGGCAGAACTGAGAAACAGGCGGCTGATAGATGACTGTAATGCTATGCAAGCTCTTGCTCAGCGGACTACCCGCCGAGGTTCTTCTAAAACTCACATTGAAAGAGCAAAGGTAAGCAATCCGCTGCTCGTTGCGACGTAACGGACCAGCTCACCGGGACGCCCTGCAGATCGCATTCATCGAGCAAGTCGGGCACCAAGCTGGTGACTGGAAGGAAGCCCTGCAACATGATAAACTTTCCCGTTTGGCCCAACTGCAGCACACGCAAAATGCCGTGGCTGCACAGCGCAAGCAAGCTGAGATGCATTTTTATGCTGAGCGTCGCATGCAACGCGAGCTTGAGCTGCGCAAGAAGCAGCTCGCTGTGGAGATGGCGGGGGCCCGAGCAGATATGCTAAATCGCTCAATGGCTCGTGCAGCTCTGCAACAAGAAGCAGACGAAATGAGCGAGCTCGTACAGCAGGCCGAGCTGAACGCTGTCAAGTCCGTGTGGCAACAGGGCACAGCTCAAACACAGTCAACCCAGGCTGAAACAAGCACTGCAACGCAGCTTATACCCTCTTCAAATTTGTCTAGTGCAATAGGTCCCTCTCTGCTTCACTCACAGCCTCGTGTGGGGGCTTCAGTGCCTCGGCCATCCCGCCTTCGAGAAGTGACCGACGAAACTGCATCTGTGGCCTCCTTTCGGGGCCTAGGTCAAGGGGTCCATTCTTCCATGAAAAGCAAGCTGGCAAGCCACGCTGCCTCGCCCGTGGCACACTCCCCGCACCCAAGCAGCCCCGTGCATGCAGGAGGCAGCAGCCCTGCTTCCTCGCCCGTGGCATCGCGACACGACTCGCCAGCCAGTGCCAGTGAAGCAGCAGGTGGTTCAGCAGCCCCCGTGGCGCCTTCTTGCCCACTTGGGATGAGCGATGTGCTTGGCTTCGAGGCTCCTGCTGCCGCCCAACTGGTGGCATCTCCACCCAAGCAGTCTGTGGCATTTTCTCCCAGACAAGCCGGCGGAGACACCGCCCACGTACAAGCCGCGACACCTGCTCCAGCTGCGACACAGGTGCCTGACTTGGGCCCTGTGCAGTTTTCATCCTTCGGTCGCCAGCGGAACCAGTCAGCGGCAGCAGCAGCGTCGCCGCCAGCGGCAGCGACAACTGCAGCTGGCGGCAGCCGCTCAAACCAAGCGCCGGTGTATTCGTCAGTGACCCTGCAACTTGACGACGAGTTCTTGGAGGATGTTTGATTTGGGGCGGGAGGGTATCTGCCGCCGAAGTGGTGGGGGGGGTGGGGGGCACGTTGCAGCCTGCAGCTCTGATGCCAAAACTTGACCCACAGTTCCCTGCCTTAGTTTACATGCTGGCTTTGTAGCGAGCGCTGGGTGCAGTGCTGCCATCGGAGTAGTACGGGGGGGGCATGTGTGCCTACGCGGTGCAGGCTGGCCTCTCTTCGCAACATTTTTGTCTGAGATGTGCTTGATGCTCTTGGCCAGCCCGAGCGGCCGGGCTGGGGGGACTGCATGCCTCATGTACTGCCGTGTGTGCTTGAGGGTGGCCTAACAAAGCTGATGAAGCAAATGAATGACACCTGTTGGTAAGAGCAGCAACTACTATTGAATCAGTTGGTTCTCATAGTCAGTGACGCCTGTGGTTGATTGGCTCAGCACGTGTTGCAACCATGAGCGCTGCGACTACTCAAACCTTGCACTCTGTGTCTGAATTTCTTCTTGACAGAAATGTGTTTGACCCCAATGCATCTGAATCATTGGCAAATTTTACCAGTATTGTTGACGCTCATGAGGTCAAAACAGCTTTCGGAAGAAGGTGGGTCTGCTCGACACAAAATGTCTTGGCGAATTCCGCAAGTTTCTCTTATTTCTCAGAGGCATCCGTAAACTGGTTGACGTGCTCGCATCTGAAGAAACCACAGAGCAAGCAAAATTAGAGGCTTTTTCACTGTTGGCCCCACAACTCTCTACCCAGGAGTCAAAAATTAGCGCCTTGCAAGACGGGCTGATTGAGGCTGCTAGCAGCCTGCTTTCAAGCAACAGCCCTCCATTGGTGACCGCTGCATGCGTTGTTCTCACCTCAATTAGTACTCAATTGCAAGTTCGGTGGGCATGGAAAACAGCCAGTGTCTTGCAGCGCCTGTGCCCTTTGCTGTCTGACTCTGACGAGTCTGTTGCCGGGGCAGCTGCACATGCTCTGTGCATGTTTGTCTCGTTCCCAGACGGTGCATCAGCTGTCTTCGAGAGTTGCGGCAGCCTGGAACACCTCGTGGCGTCTGTTTCAAAGTCCCAGTGGGCTGTCTTGCCCCTCGCTGCATTCCTGGCGCACTACACGGAGCTGCAGGAAGCGGCAGTGCAGCTCGGGGCGGTGGAGGCGACTGTGCCGTGGATTCGCACTGGTGTACACGAGGATGTGCTTCTGCAAGCATGCAGGGCGTTCCGAACCATGGCCACGGGGTCCTCGGGCAAGCAGCGCTGTCTGGCGTCCGGACTGGTGGACGCAGTGCTGGCCCTGCTTGCAGATTCGCCGACAGTGCCGGTGTCAGGAAGTGCAATGTGCACACTGTGCCTATTGGGAGCTACAGAGAAGGCCTTTTTGGACATGATACATGAGAGGCTAACGCCTGAGCTGGTGGCCATGATTGCTCAGGGCGCCAGCAGCGGTGACCCCACGCTGCAACACAACAGCGTGCTGTGCATTCAGCGCATGAGCGCTCTAGGAAGCCTGAAAGACAGCTTTGCTTTGCATCTGGCAGGCTCTGTTACCACGGAGCTATTTTTGCAGGTGTACGCCACCTCTGCATTTGAGTCTTTGCTGAAGACGCTTATTTTTGCTGACACCTCCAGCAAAAGGCAACAGGCAGCAGCGACCTGCTCGGCTGCAGCAAAGCTGGAGGGGGGGGGGGCAGCGCTGTCCCAAACACTCAACTGTGTCCCTGCATTGCTTGTGGGCTGCGCTCAGCACATGCTGAGTGGGGAGCAACCCCCACTGGCACAGGCGACTCACTTGGGCGATTTGAATGCCAGCGCCGCCATTGAAGTGATTTCACACATAAGCCAACAGCAGGAGCCGCTGAACAAACCTAGCACTGGCAATGCCCAAGCTTCAACTGCCGCTGCAGCTTGCATTGCGGCAGCGGCGGCGGCAGCTGCCTTCAGCCCAGCTGCCCGCCAGCAGGCCATTGACTTGCTGCGCCAGCTCATGGAGTGCGACCCACATACTGCAGCCCTGGCTCAGGAGATTGCAGCCTCCGAAAGTCTGCAGGAGCTGGGTCTAGAAGTGGCATAAACCTCCCACGTGTGCCCAAATGCCGAGGCATCCAGGACTGTATGGCGGTCATTTACTCTTCACTAGGCTTGCCGAATCAGCTCAGTGCCTGTAGGGGGCCCAAGGTGTCCAAGCGATGGCTGTGGGTGGTCGGACAAAGAGCAGGCCCATGGCAACGACCTGAACGGCAGATCGTAATAGTGAAGTTTCAAACTCGCGTGCATACAAATTGATTTATCGACTCGGTCATACATACTTAAATGAGAGCTCTCTAAATGTGCAGAACCTCGAGGCAGTCCAGACAGGTGGGGGGGCGCTCGTACCTCATGCAGGCATTCCATTTGTGCCACCGTGGCAGCTGGGAGCGTGGCTAGCGCTGCATCTGGGCACTTGCGACTGGGCAGCATTTTTTGCTGTGGCCCCCACATGCATATCCTATTGATTGTGGTCAAGGTGTATTGTTTCCTGGGGGGGGTTCCCGCAACTTGCTCCACGGTGACATGCAAGCCATCTGGGCATCGGCATGAGCAATTGCCAGCGAAGTTGCCTGCGTTGACACTTCAGCACTGCAGCTACGCAGGCCTAGCGCTAGCCAACACCTGGTGAGACAAAATAGGGTCTGACACTCCTATAGTGGATGGTGGTGAGATTTAGCTGGCCGTTCGCAATATCAGGGCAGACAGTGGTGGCCCCTCGAGCTCGTTGGCCGCAACAGGCCAAAAATCGTACAGGGTGGAGTAAGCCTGACCAATCGAGCCTAGTCAACGTCGATATCCCCATGTGGTAGACCACGCCTGCATTTCGGCGAAATTCGACCGCTTTCAGCCCCATGTGAAAGCTACCCCCCCATTTTTTGGCCGGTCGGCGCGCCCAAAACAGTGCTGGCTAGGCCTGTCTAAACCATACACAAATGGCTACTCTTTCTTGATTGGGGGGAACGATTGCTTATGCCACTATTTCCAGCAGGGCTAGTTTTCTTATCACAGTGCTGTGATGGAGTTGTCGATGGAGGATGCCTCATCCAGCTTGGACTCAACTGCAGGCACTGCGGTTCATTACGAACGCATGCTTTCTCAGGTTCACGAGCTTCAAGAAGACCTTTCCAAAACTCTTTCTGTAGCTCAAAGGCTGAGAGCTGAAAATACATCTCTGCGGGACACTTACGATGAGGTATGCTGCCTTCGAAATCCGGCGACTGCCGTTAGCAACTGCTGTGCCGCAGGCCGTTGGGGCTCTGGACAGCCAGAAGAAAAAGTACAGTGAATTGAGACATGCATATCTTCAACAAGCAGAGGCACTTGTAAGTTTTCTTCTTCCTGTCCTCAAAGCTCCTGCTGCAGTCACTGCACTTCGGTCGCAGATCGACTCCCAGCGAGAGCGCGAATCCATTGGCACTGCATCAAAGCAACGCGTGAAACAAATGGAAGCAAAGATTGAATCTTTGCAGCAACAAAACTCTCTTCCTCAAGACCTGAATGTCTTGCGAGTGAAAGTCCAGGTGAGAGGCAGCATGTGGTCGTGTGTACCTCTGCAACAAACACACTTGAACGGCCCCATGCTCAGGAAGAGTTGGAAGGCCCGCACGATGAGCGCATCAGGCAACTTGAAGAAACAATTGAAAAAACTCGCTCGATGTACTTTTCTGCAAAACGAGACGCAGAGTTGTCCAGGAATGAGCTTGAACAAGCCCTTGAAGACACTGCACAAGATTCAGAGGCCTCCCAAGCAGCGCACAAATCACAAGTTTCAGCCTTGCAGCGCCTTCTTGCTGCAAAGCAAGCTGAGCATGACGCACAATCAAACGAATGGGGGGAAAAGCTGCGTCGGGTGTCTCTGCAGAAAGAGGCAGCTGCAGCGCATGCACGCAAGCTCGAGTCCGCTTTGCAGAAGGCAGTGCGCGACGCAGACCGCGAACAGGCTGAAAGCGTCAAAATCCGTGCAGAAGCCAAAGCAGCACATGTTCTTTGGTTGGAACAGAGGGGAAGTTTGGAAAAGTCCGTCAAGCAGCTAGCAAGCGAACAAGCGTCACTTCGCAGCATCATCGCTCGCCAACAAAGCGCCGCCGCTGAACGGACTGAACAGCTTCAAGCTCTGCAGCGCTCACAAACTATGGATTCGCGTGCAGCTGCAGAGAGGCAGCAAATTTTGCAGCATGACCTCATTCAGTCCCGTGAGCAACGCGAACGAGAGCACGAGCAAAAAATCGCTCAAGTATCTGACTTGACGCAGTCTTTGGCTGTTTGCAAAGCACAGCTTCAAGCTGCGCAAGAGCGTATTCGGCAACTGGAAAGTGCAGCAATGATATCTGCGAGACAGAATGCGCAAAGTATTTCCACGCTTCAGAGAAAACTGGAGCATGCTGAAGCACAGGATTCACAAGGCTTGTCAAGCGCAACGCCACCGTTGCAAGCGGGGATGTGCATCACATCCGAAGACGAGCTCAACACACAATTGAAAACACAAACTGGCCTTCAGACCCGGCTATCTGCTGCCCGAACTGAGCTCAGCCAGCAGAGCGAGGAGTTGCACGAGCTGCGGGCGCAGCGGGTGCAATGGAAACAGGAACAGTCTGCTTTATTGCAAGGTCTTGCCCAAACACAAGAGAAGCTTACTGCTGCAATTTCGAATGAAGCCAGGGCAGCAAGTTCGGCCGAGAAACTCTCCGCAGAGATTGAGACCCTGCAAAGTGCTTTGCAGAGCGAACAGTCTCGAAGCCAAACTCTAGACAAGTTGCAGCGTGAGAATCTAGAGCAAGGCAAAAGAAGGCGCGCTGATTTTTTCACGCTGCAGCAGAACCACTCGAGCGCTTTGAAAACGGTCAAGCTTGAGTGTGAGCAGAAACTGGCGGATGTTATATCCCGTGCATCTGCAGCAGAGCATGCTGCAGACGCGCAAAAGAAAAAGGCCCTCGTCTACAAGCAGAAATTGTTGGTGTTGTGGAAGAGGTTTCAAGATCTTCAAGAAGCATTTGCGACACAAGAAAGTGCCCGTAGAGTCAGCAGCTTTCAACAGAAGGAGAGGGTTGACAGACTTCGCCGACAGCTCAAGGCTTCAGCCACGATCGCTTCAGAACACGAATGAGTTTTTCCACGTAAATTTACATGAATTTACTATACTACGTAGTTGGCTGCATCTTCGCATCAACAAGCACCAGTTGAAACAATTTGCAATGCAGCTCCGGTACACTCACTCCCAGCTGAGCTGCAGTACGGCCCAGTGCCACGCGCATTGATGGCAGCAACACGAATATAATATGTGGTGCTAGGTAACATGGTGCCAGCTCCACTTGGAAGCTCGATGGTATGCGCGCCGTACTGATTGACGTTGGGGGGCACAATCAATCTGGTAGATCCACCATCGCTCACGGTGTCACTGAAATCAGGGAAGGCACTCCATTGAACTTCATAGGCTGAAATTCGACTGCCACCATCCGCTTGGTTACCGGTAGCCATTCCAGCAGGACAGCTGCCCGCTGCCAGGCTTGCAGGCCCAGCTCCGCTGCAAGGAAGTCCGTGGCTTGGAATGATGGGTGCACCACTTCGAACTTGAATTCTGCCGCCACAGGCAACAGCCGTAGTAACTAGGACGATGTCAGATGGCTTCCCTGGCAGTTGCAACGATGTCATGATAGGCAGTGATGTAGCAGTTGTTGAAGCCCCAAATCCTATAGAGTTACCCGCCGACACGCGCACAAAGTATGGAGTGCCTGCCACTAGATCCGTTATTGTGTACGCTGTGTGGCTTGCTGAGTTGATAATAGCAGACCCTCTGTGTGGAAGCGACAAGAGGCCTTCAAAATCAGCATCGGTGTCCCAATCAATTCTGTACTGCGAAACAGCATCGCCGCCGTCAGCGATTGGGGCAGAAATGCGGACAGTGATCATAGATTCGCTTGTTGCAGCTGCTTCCACAGTCATTGGAGCTGCTGGTAGTTGCTTTGGAGTCTCACTCGGAGGGCTGCTTGGCTGACCGGGGGACCTCCCTTGTGAATTCACTGCAAATACCTGCACGTAATACTCTACCCCAGTTTGCAACCCGGAAATGAACTTGAAGAACGGTCCACCATCTGCGACAAAGGCCAATACTTGTTCATGGGTGTTGAGTTGGAAGTTTGCATGTGTTGAGTACCGAACGATGTACTGAGTCACAACATCCCCGCCGTCATCAGTCGGTGGGCTCCAAGTGACTCCAAGCTGAGTGCCGCTCACCACAGTCAAAGCAGCTGCAGTGACACGACCTGGTGGTCGCATGGGAGCTTGGAATGGGAGGCCAGTCACAGATGTTGCTGATGCACTTGCTCCGAAACCGATCTTGTTGTACGCCACAACGCGTACAAAGTACGGCGTTCCTTGCACAAGGCCTACCAATTCTTGAGGGTTGGTGCACCCAAGCACCCCAGAAGGCCTAACAGATTTCTGTTGTCTGAATAACGCCCCTTGCGGGAAGCTTGCTCCGGTGCCTTCAATCAGCAGAGAAACTGGGGTACTCGGCGAAGCAAATGTAACCGTCCACGAGGTGTCGGTAGCAGTCTCCGTCCTTGAAACCTGTACCTCCAAAGCAGAAATAAAGTTCAAATGCGACTGCAAGCTCCCTGGATTTGAAATTGGGACTTGATCGCACCCCACACGAGAGGGGTCGCAGAATATGCCGCTGCCTACGTCGGCGATTTCATCTGCTGCCTGGGCAGCTGCATCAATTCTGATTGGAAGCGTGCGCTGCTGCTGTCCTCCATGGTTGACCGTAATGATAAATGTGTTAGAATCATTTAAGCCATACAGCTTCGATGCACGTATCACAAAAATGTCCCGAGGAACGCTTGCGGTGCACATGGCTAGTTTGCTCTGTGAAGAAGTGAAATCGCTTGCAACTGACCACTCAAGTTGGTAGGCAAGTATCACCGCACCACCGTCGGATACAGGCTCATCATAAGAAATTACCAAAGAAGATGAATCCCCCTGCTTCACTTGAACGAATGTGTTCTGAGGAGTGCCAGGCACCTGCTGAGGGGGAGACACCAAGCTACCCAGACAGTATGCAGCAGTGCTATCCAAGCACGCCAGCATCGTCATGAGGCTAGCCCCGCGAGCATTTTGAGCCAAGACTGCAAAATGGTACCTTCTACCGGCAGTAAGGCCATCAAGAGTAGCTGAAAGTTGCGATGAATCGACAGCTTTTCGCTGAAATCCTGAGGGGTTCTCGCCCTGCTGGCACGAAGCACATGCCAAAACTCCCCGCGAATCGGTGTCTGTTGTTCCATCAAAGACTGTCACTGCTATTCCGGTTAGTGTGTAGTCGGCAACAATATCCACAGATACCGTCGCAAGGTTTCCGAGGTACGTCGGGAAGCTCAACTGGATCGCCACACCATCTTGGCAGCTCAAAGACCCATAGCAAGCTTGTGAAAAGCTGCTGACCACAACAGCCACCCTTGACATGCCAGGAGCGGTGCGAATTACTCGCTCGATTTCTGCAGAAGGGCTCGTGATCGAGAAAGGCTCAGAAGCAATGCCTCCAGTCAACCGAACTGTCGCCCAGCCTGCTGGGAACTCGTTGCTTGCACTGTCGCACGCTAAATGAATTGTCTGAATCTCTGCAGCTCCACCAATTGATTTGCCAGGAATGTATAAGCTATGGTCAACACGCAAAGACAAACAGCTGCTCGAATTTGTTCCACCACAGAGAGATTTCGACAAAACGTTTGTTGCAGATGATGCCAGTTTTTGCACAGCTCCCTCAGGCTGGTTGAAAGTAATCGACCAAGTGAATCCCAAAGCATTTGTTTGCCTATTGACTGTCAGGCTCTTCAGGGTATACTGTCCTGATGTAGCATTCTGGATGTGCATCAAATGTCGCCTCACATCTGCAGCAGTGGCGTCGGCTGGAATTGGCAAAGTTGGAACACCACCAAACAAGAGCTGGAACGAGCCAGAGCTGTCGACATCAGAGCGACCAAAAGTTGATGTCAATTGCACTGTTTGGATGGTCGGGCTGGATGTGACCTCCCACCAAAGCAATTCGTAAGTCTCAGCAGGGCTCAGGGAGCTGCTAGCTGGACTCCAGTGCAAAAACGCCTCGGAAACAGGATCTGGTGACACCGAAACAGTCGAAACCACTCCATTAGTAATAGGCCCCGGAGGAGTTTTGGTGACCAGATGAGCTGGCGCCACGGTCCACCTTGACGAGCCCACACCCGTGAGCGTCCGCATCCTGATGAAGTATGTTCGACCAGACGGGACAGGCCCTATTTCAAGCAACATTCGTGATTGCGGTACGAAATTTACAATGCTCGTATTTTGAACTGAAAATTCTTGGTAGTTGCCAGAATCGAATGACAATACAGAGTCAATTGCTACTGTGTACCCAAGCAGATATGACCCGCCCAGCTGTGAAGACGGGTCGAACGCCACCCGAATTGACAAACCGTCAACAGATGAAACTTGCAGCCGTTCTGGTGCTGTTGGAAGCTGCTTTTTTAGAAGCACCTGAGACGGTTGGGCAATTGCCCAATTTCTGTTGTCAACAAGTGAAACGTTCTTCAATGAAACCCACAGAGAGTTGCAGTCAAACGGTATACTGTTGACAGCAAGGACACGCACAGACAGCTTCATTCCTGCTTGAAGCTGGGGATGTCCTGGTATGTTACTCAAGCTTGCTATGATCAACTCGTGAGGGGGAGAACCGAGAGATGATCGCTCAATTACCGCCTCCCCAGCAGGTTTGCCTCCAGCAGATTGAAATTCCATGTTTTCATCCCACTGTATGATAAAACGATCGATGGGCATCCCGCCCGATACAGACGGTGGATCGTACTGAACCAAGACATTGACGTCAGAAAGAACAGTGGCAACGACATTCGCTGGTGCAGTAGGGACCGTAGCTGGTGTGGCTTGAACAGCCTCGGTGAATGCTCCTGCCCCTACTCCATTGATGGCTCGAACACGTACGAAAACAGGCCGGCCCCTTACCTGATTAGGAATCACTATGCACTCTTTGCAGACCAAAGAAGTGTGCACTGTTTGAACTTTCTCAGAGCTGTCAATTGATACCACTGAAAATGGACCAACCAGACCTTCGAAGGCTAGGATTCGAATAAGTAGTTCCGGTCCGTTTCCATTTACTTCCAACTTGTACAGACCGGCAGTGCGATTCAAGTACGACGCCATGTTAACATCGGTTGGCTGGGCCAGGGCAACTTTTAGCCTTGCTTGATTTGAGGTAAGGCTAAGATTTTGCACCAAGAACTGCACAGAGTCTATCCAAAGTGAGTCTGCTTGTTTGATGTAATCAGCAGCTGACAGCTCAATTTCCACTGAATTGTCCAAGGCTTCAAGCAGACGACCCACCCCCAGCTGCCGCCTGGACCGCACGATTTCTACGTTCACAGCATCAACCCCATCAAGCTCTTCAATTGCACTACGAACTTCTTCAGGAGTACTTCTCAGCTGTAGGTGCTCAGTCTCTTGTTCCCCGTAGCGTAACGAGTATGACGCGACAACATCGTCCCGCTCTGCTAAAAATGCAATTCGTTGTTCGAAGTGTAATGTGCGTCCGACCGTGAGGTCAAAACTTTCAAAGTTGCCACTATCAAAGGTTGCTGTTGTGTCTGTTTGCAATTCGTAACTGACAACTCTGTTTCCCCCATCATCTGAGGGATGGGTAAAGCTCAATTTCAAGCTTTCAGAGTTCTCGGAGACGCCTTTGGCCAGCTCTTGCACTTGCACCTGAGCGCCAATCCCCTGTAAGTTTGACGCGAAAACTTGCAGCTCCTCAACATCGCCTCTGTTCATGAATGTCACCAGCCACTCCTTTCCAAATTGGTCGTCTTGAAACAAGTTATCTGAAACATGTAAACCGACCACACCAGGAAGAGCATTCACTCGAGAAGCAAGCTCTGCAGCTGTTGCACCAACTGCGATCTCTTGTGTGGCAAAATTATTCCATGCGAGTTGGAATGTTCCTCTCAGCCTGTTACCTTGCACGGTCTCAACCACTTGTAAACTGGCTTCAACACCAGTAAGTGATGATACGACCTCAAGTGTTGGAATATCACCAGCCAGTCCGGTAAATGTAACAACCCACGTTCTCTTGCACAGTTCTGAGAAATGGCTGACAGCCACTGCTGGTTTGCCAAACATGTCGTTCAGTGCGGTAGCTATTGCATTTGAATCGGCATCGTGTTGGACGGAGGCGGAGCTAAGCTCACCGGTTCTGAAGTAGAAAGATCCACCGAACTTGTTCAGGGGGCGGTCAAGTTGTACCATACAAGCAGCCAAATGACCTGAAATCTTACTCAGTCGTGTAGCATTACAGATGATAAGCGATGGATCGGCCTGTGAGGATAACAGCAAGGTCCACCTATAACCCCCTTCCAAGGTGTAGTCATTTCGGGTGACTTTCACCGACGAGAAAACGCCAAGCTGGACTATGGATGCTTCCAGTTCTAAGCTGCTCACATTGTGGGGCACAACAAGTTCCGTACCAGCAACTGTTAGTTGCATTTCCCCGTCGATTGTGGTTCCTGGAGGGCTGCTTGTTGTGATCGTCTGGCGTTGAGGGACAACAAGACACGATCCTTCAATAGTCTGCACCTCATTTTGATGTTTTGCAGCCACAGATATCCGCTGTACTTCATAGCGCCTTGTGGCAGGCTTGACTTCGAGTTGAGACGGGGGACCTGGAACTCCCGCAGGAATCGCCCTTGCCACAGAGCTCCACTCGCCTGCACCCACACTGCTGATCGCTCGGACCCGTGAGAAATACTCCATTCCATTCAGCAATTCTTCAAAGACATAACGATTTGGGGCGAATGCAGCCAAAAAGTCGTCAACGACAAAGACCGCTGCTGAGCTGCCAAACAGGCTGTCCGTTGCCACTGACATCGGCACAACATCACCAAGATATGTGTCGAAGTGAACAGACCAAGAAAACCCAGACACTCCATACATTGTGTACTTCCCCGTTTGTAAAGGCAAGTGAGCAGCCTGCCCAGTCTCTGCATCGAGAAGTGGGATAAGGCTTGACCCTTGCAGCTCGAGGCCGTGGACATCAGCGTCTGCGATCGGTACAAGCAACGTTGTCGCTGCGTGGGGCGGACAGCTAGCGCTACCTATTTGTAGCATCGATGCTTCTACTTGCCTATTCTTTGCAGTTATTCCGATCGACCTGACCTGTGTTGATGACTCTGTTGCCCATGCGGTTACATCAGCGTTAAATTCTGATCTGAGGATGTTTGAAATTTGCCCTGCAACTTCGTCAAGGTTGTTACCCAGATCAATGCACATAGCTGAAGCTGTACCATTCCAAATAAACCCGACAGTTCCAGGAACCACTGTAGCGAACGACAGCCGCCACTGGGAGTATCCACGCTCACCAACAACATACACTGGGCGTTCCAAAAGGACTTCGACCCCAGACGCACTTGGGTATGTGAAATTTGTCGCAATATGAATGCCATTGTTTGAACCACTGCGTACAGTAGTGCTTGTCACGTTCAAGTCGGCCACGGCAACAGCAGCACAAGCTGGGTGATGAACTATGGGCACCAAGACACTCGGTGTGCCCCCAACTTGATTACGCATCGAGGCGGCATCTTCTAACCCACTGAATTCAAACTGTACGGCTTTTGTGCTTCTGTTCCCCGATAGATTGTCAACTTCAAGTGCCACAGCAGCCCCATGGCCGAGCAAACTGTCGACTGCAGCTTGAGCCACCTCAGCTGTGAAATTTAAAGGAAGGCATGCTATTAGCGCACCACTCTCACCCTTTCTTGTGTGTAGTAAGGCAATCTCGCCGCTTTCATTCATCAAGTTACCAAGATGCGAGCTCATCACGATTTGCTGAACTGCGACGTCCAAAGAGGTCACGACAGTCTCTAACCCTGCGATTTGAAGCTTACTGCCAACATTCAAAAAGCGGCGATTCGATTCAAGCTGAACTTTGCTTGAGCCAAATGCAACTGAACCTGTTGTTAGCAAGAGCCATCGACCAAAGCTTGCAGTTGGCTGACCTGGCAAGCCTAGCGAAACTCGCATCCCGGGAGCCAGATCTGGAATACTTTCTGCTGCAGAAGCAAATGTGCTGTTTTTCAGCACATTGACTTGCCCAATTGGCTTTCCGAATGAATGCTCTCGTTTGACAGAAACAGAACCTGTTGTTGTGAGTTGATTCAAAGAAACTTGAAGTGCAAGGGCAGATGAGTCGAAGTCCACTGCTGCCTGCTCACCCTCCACTGCCAAGGTGAATTCACCGCCCAGAGAGGCAGCACCATCACGTTGAGTGTGCACAGTTACGCGGGAATTCGTTCCAAGCAAATTGCTAGATGCTTCAAGAGCGTCCCTGTTGCCTGTGCCAGGTGGGAAAGTAAAGCCGGCTACGGTGCCAGCGTTCGACACAAAGAACACTTCAAGCCCAAGCCCACCAGCTACCCCAGGTGTTGTGACAACTTTATTGTCAAATCCAGCTCCAATTTTTGGCTCTGTGATCACAGCAACGCGCCCAATGTTGTTCAAGCTCTCTAGCCCCAGAGTGTAGTCAATGTGGTCTGAATCGAATGAAAACGTGCGTGGACCCTCGAGAGAACCACGCATACTCAGTGTAAAATTTCCACCAAGAGGTTCAGAGCCTGCTGTCTGTCTGGTGATTGTCATTGTCGCGCTGCTGCCAGTGCTGGAGCCATGAAGAGAGGAGGATGAAGTCAATAATTGTATCCCCGAGCAGCCTGGCGGTGTTCGCCCATACATTGATGTAAAGACAATTTTCCACTGATAGGTCCTGAATCGTGATGTCCTCACCCGCTCGACATGAACACCTTCTATATCAGCCAAACCCTCAATGCTGTGGCGAACACTGGAAGCGTTCGCATCGAATGCAATTGGGCCAGATTGTTCACCCTGCCTACCCAGTACGAAGCTGCCAAACACGCAGTTTCCCTTAATTGCTTCAACGACGGACGTTGTCACATTGGTTCCCTCGAGGGGCAAGCCGTCACTAACTTCCAGCTTTACGTCAGGAATATTACCACCACTTGGACAACCGTCGCCCATTGAAGCCTCAAAACAAGCTGGGCTTTGCCCGTCTCGAATGAAAGTGACTCTCCAAGTATAGCCCCCGTCGAACGAAGCCACATTGGTGCGTTGTCTTGTCACAGCAACATCTCCAACAGAGGGCATGGCTTCAAGCACAGCCTCCAGTGAAAGCTGGGGGTCTAATCCAGCAGCAATAGCATCCTCTCGCATGGCTGGTGAGTCGTGTCGAATCGGTAGAGACGTTGCATTGTGGCAAGCGAATGGCCGGCCATCTTGGCCACAGGATGACAAAGTGTCAAGCAGTATCACGAATTCACCATTTACTGGGTCAGTTCCCTCCTCGTGCACAGATACAGTACATGAACTATCTGCCGAGTCTTGATTCGTTCTATCAAGCGTGCTTTCTATGCAAGCAATTAGAGGCAGATTGCTGTGTCCGACATTCCTTCCCCACGCTTGTGAAAAGCCACTGTCCCAGTTTGATGCACTGTCAGGCCCAGCATGATAATTGCTAGCAAATGTTATGTACCAGCGATAAGTATCTTGCTGATTGTATTGTTGGGAGGAAACCTGCAACGGAAGTTCCCGGCGCACTTCTATAGGTCCAGTCGAGTATAGCAGCTCAAGAGCAAGTTGGACTTCTGCTGCAGTGGCACTATGTGTTAGTTCGCCAGTTGTGAAGCCGCCAATTTCTAGCTTAAATGTGCCTGCCATTTCATTGCCTTGAACCAGAGTATCAATGTCAACAAACGTGTTGCCATTAGGTTGAATTGAAAATATCTTGTTACACGGGCTGGACCCCGTGGAGCTGGTGGTATTCGATGCATGGCATGTATCGGCGATGGCGAGCTGAGGAACATCACCTCCGTTCCGCGAATCGCTGAAGGTAATTTGCCACGTAAAACCAGACGCAGGATTGGGTGTGTATTGTGGACCTGTCCCATGTGATGAATCTACTGAGACTTGAACTGCATCAACATTTGTTAAAGCGTTCAGAGCACGTTCAATTCGCATCGCAACCACATCCGGAACTGGCCACCTGCCAGCCTCAGTTTCATTTGTAACGAAGATTGCCTGCGTTACTAGAGTCTTGTACTGCAATTTGAACCAACCTTGGACAGTATTTCCTTCAGAAAGTGTTGCAGCGTTTGCATGGGCAGGCTGCTGGTCGATGGTGTGCCCAAAAGCCGAAACAACTAAGTTTGAGTCATCTACTTCTAGCTGAGCGACATTACCAGGCACCCCAGTAAACGTGATTTGGTACTTGTAGCCTCCAGACCAGCCACTTCCGTATGCAGGGAATTCCGTCCTTGTAACCAAGACTTGCGGATGGCTATATCCGTTTGCGTCCGTAAGGGAATGAATGTACGCTTGAACTCCCTGGGCTGTCGCGTTACCCGACAGCAACTGTACTGAGTGGTTGGAGTAACCTGGCACCTGAATGCCCCAAATTGAGGACGCATTGACCATTTCCCCATCAGCACAAAGCGTTGCGTTTGGACAGACTCCAGCTTGCACTGCAAGTACCTCCGATGTTGCAAGGGCCCCAGAGGGACTCATTGCTATCTCCATTGGCAAAAGGTTGCCATCATTGCTGTCGAAAGTGACACTCCAGATGAACCCACCGGCAAAGTCAGGGCCAGACCTGGACACAGAGACGGCCGACAAACGGCTGAAGCTTTGAATCACAGCCCGCACCTCTTCAGGGTCAGCATCAAATCTGAACCCACTTCCTGAAGCAGTTTCGGTAATGCCTGTCCTGAAATCGGTGTATCTTAAGGACACGTAGCCCGAAGTAATCTGGTTCCCACCCCTAAGAGTAGACACCAGAATCTGTGGAGGACTGTTCACAATTGAGACAGGACCGTCTGTTCTGGGCAAAACGCTTTCAGCAATTGTTATTGCATTGAGGGGAATATTTCCATTCACTTCTGATCCCGAGAAGGTCACGTGCCACTTTCTGTAGTTTGCTTGGGTCCCGTCATCCTCACGTGAAACATTGAGCTGGCCACTGATGAACGAGATTGAATCAAACACAGCCTGGAGTTCTGCAGCGGACATGTTAGCATGAGCAGCACCCATCGCAGACCCCTGATAGCAAGTAGAAACGCAGCTGCAAGTGGTGCAACTGGACAGATCTACAGAGAGAGAGAAAGCCGCGGCTGACGTCAACTCTTTGTCAGTCTGCCCGCGGGTTGTGCTCCCAACTGCCGCAAAAACACCAGCAGTTACATGATCACTAACTGGGCCCATTCGCACAGCTTGAGCACAAACGAATTCGATGGAACTGGAGGATACTTGAGCGGTTGGCAGCAATGCGCCCAAACTTGCGTTTGCAGCATATGCCGCTTGGACCGCATCTGAAATTCGCTGCAAAATCAAAGCTGTTGAATTTGCACCCACCAAGTTGATCAGGGAGTATGATGCTGTTGAAGTCTGATTCGTGTGAGCAGCAAGCTCAAATGTCAGCGCTGTCGAGGGACCTGGTCCGCAGTTCACTTCAATCAACTTGCTGTTGAGCCCTGCTAATCCGCCAGCCAGTGAAGTGGTTCTTACTTCGATTTTGGTGACTGCTGCAGAGCTTGCATCCTTGTCAAGGATTTCGATCACCTGAATTTCATCTTGGTCGGTTGAAGTCGTTTGGATTGTCTGGATTTCCCGCAATGGAGTTCCAGCCGAACGGGAGTTGATTGTGATTTGTTGGACCTCCGGAGATGCAAGACCTCCGACTGTGATGGTTTGAATTTCGTCAACATCGCCTGTTTTCGTCTCGATCACGTCTACGTGTGCCAGTACCGGTGAGCCTGATATAGCCAACACTTGAACCTCATCAACCCCACTGATATCGGTAGTCACGGACTGAACTTCATTCACGACGTCCACTAGAATTTCAACTCGCTGTTGTTCGATGGTTGTGTCACTTGCTGTTGTGACTAGTTGCTGTTCTCGTCGAATGGGAAGCAGCGTTTGCATAGATAGGTTGAAAGTGTCATTCAATGATACTTCCATCTCAACGAAGCTGATGGGGCTTCCGCCATCATGCATGGGATACACCCAGCTGGCTTTCAAACTAGAGATGGAATTCGATGAAATTTCATGATTCATCATTTTCTCGGGGACAACATCCGCAGGCTGAACTGCACGGGGCGTCGGGTAGCCGTACTGTCCAACTCCAAAAGCAGTCCACGCTGCAACTCGGACTGAGTAAACTTTGCTTGCATCAAGAAGACTTGACTCAAAACCACTTGTTGAATTGCGGAAACCAATAATGTGGGACATCATATTTGCTCCCGCATTGTAACTGCCTGCCTCAGGCGAGCTCAGTATAGAAAAGTCTGGTGAGTTCCACTCTATCAGGTATCTCATGATAGGCGACCCTCCATCCCCACCATGAACTAGCAAATCGTCTGCAGGTGGTTCCCAGGTGACCTGGAGCTGGGCTCCACTCACTGCAGTGACGGAAACGTGTTGAGGGGGCCCAGCGCGGGTGCGCGCCGGCACGGCTGCCACGACTTGAGACCATCCACTCGTTCCCATATCATTGACAGCTGCTACCCTGGCATAGTATTGCTGCTGCGCACGCAGTCTTTCAAAATTCAAGAAGAACTGCTGGGTTTGAGAGCGATTGCCTGGGTTGCCCCGAACAGTTACCTGATTATTGGTCAGAAAGTTCTCCGAAGTGCTCAGCTGGGCAATGTAGGATGAAACAATTGCGCCGTTGTCATGAGGATAGGACCAGACAAACTTAAGTGCTGAATCAGACATCACGATCAACCCCACTATGGCGACAGGTTCAGGAGCACTGCGGGGAATTTCCATCGATGTTGAGGAGGCCCTGCTGAAGTACCCATATCCGTTCGCGATATTAGAGCAGGCAACACGCGTGAAGTATTCGTGCCCAGGTAAAAGACCGGAAATGGTGGTGGACAGCGCTGTCTTGCCACTCATTGCAGATAGCTGCACTATCTTGCTCCCAAACCCTGCACCATAACTTCCGCTCTGTGATCGTGACACGTAGGCTGCCGCATCTTGACCAGTCAGTGATGTTTGGTGTATGACGAGCAAATCTTGCGGGCCAGATTCCTTGAATGTGATTTTCCAGTCAAATCCATGCCCGTTGGCGAATCTATCAACCTGCACCTCCGCTATTGAAGGCAAGGCCTCCAATGCTCGCTTCATATCAAGAGCGGGTGCATCTGCCGCCAACTCTGTGGTGGAGTGACCATCAAACGACAAAGAGAAGTGCCCACCAAGAGAGTTTTCTCCGACCGTTTCTCGCTGTATTTGTAGGACAGCGTTGGTTCCCGTCCAGCCGGTCCCAGGCTGAACTTCAGGCAACGGCTGTCTGCCAAGATGTGCTGTGCTGAGATATGTGATAGCCCATTCAAAACCATGTGCTTCAACAAAGATCAGAGCTTGGGAAGACGAAGCACCATTCCAAGTCGTTGGAGTTGCGGCATTTGCTGCTTCACCAAGGCTAAAAGCCGTGCTTGAAATAGGACAAGAGTTACAAACTGTGAACTCGTTCGTGTTGGTGCTGTGCACAGCAAATGGCCAAACAAGACGAAGCTCCTTGCCCTGTTGAAGGTAATCAGAAAGCTTCACTCCCGATAGGGTATTCCATGTGACTGACTGTGATCCAGTGGTGATGCTGAAAGTTCCAGGCAGGCGCACCCACGAGCGACTCCGGGAAACTCCAATTGCATCAAAGCCTTCCATTCTCAGCAAGATACTCTGCAACAATAAAGCAGATGCATCGTGTGGAATTTCTTCGGATGCTTCGCCCTTCAGGACAACAACGAAGGAGCCCTGCAAGTCACTTGAATCTGATTGGCTCCGAATTTTGTGCACCTCAGCAACGCTATAGGATCCCGAAACTGACACTGTTTGCTCCTCATTGACAGGCTGAGTCATGAACGATTCAATTTTACACTCATTGATGTCCGAACCACCGGAGAAGGCCGGACTTATCCAGCTAACATGGAGTGATGTCAAAGACTCAACTGACGCGACCACGTTGGTTGGTGGTGCAGGCTGACTAGTTGGAATAATTGATGATCGCTCACTTGGTAGACTGTAGCCAAGGGAGTTATATGCAGAAACTCGAATGTGATACTGCGTTCCTGTTTGTAAGCCGCTCAGGAGAATCCTTGCAGGTTCCGTTCCGGTACGAACTTCGAGAACCGAAGTCGACAGCACTTCACCGACCAACCCACTGTCATCCAGACTTACCCGAGCAATGTTTCCAGCACCTTGCATGCGCTCATTCACCATATGGGAAAATGTGACTGTGTACTCAACTCCCCTCTCAAAACTTGGATCTGTCATCTGAGCGTCAAGCCGTGAAGCACCCTGAGCGCCATCAATTATTGGAACAACGAACTGCCTCTTTGACACCACAGTATTTGCTGTTGTTGAAAGAGAGTTCAGTGCAGCTTGAACATTGGCTGCAGACGCAGTTGCGGAAATCGGAGGGGTTTGCTCGCCTTCAACAGTGATCGAGAACGTGCCTGACAACAATCCCACCGAGCGTAGAGCAATTGACTGCACTTCCCAAGAAAAATCCCCTGGAACAATATCAGCCTTTCCCTTCACCATCTCTCGCTGGAAAACGAAGACACTCACGCCAGACAGGCCACCACCATCCACAACGAGCTCACCCACATCTCCGTGTGCTTTGCTGAACGTTACAGACCACACAAATCCCGTGCCATATGGCCTCCTGGAGCACACCACCGGTTCTAAACTCAACGAGTACAAGTTCATGAGTTGCTGCACTGCAAGGGACATTCGCTTTGCGTCTGCATCCCAAGGAATACGCTCCGTCTGCATCGCTCCGAAGCGAAGTACAAAGTGCCCCCCACGTCCAGCTTCCGCTCCAAAGGTCACTCCATACTCCTGTATTTCGGAAACCTTTTGGATTTCAAGCAAGATTTGATTTGGGGAATCGAATTCAGGCGAGCTGTCAGCTTCTACCAAATACTTGGTGATTGTGTCACCTCCATCAAATCGCGGCCGAGAGTACTTGACTTCGATGCCTCCACCATTTCGCAAATCGATCAAGTCTACGCTTGAAATACGATCTGGTACAACACCTTCGACTGGTGTTGTGAAAGAAACAAATTCAGAAAGGGCAGAGACTTGATCTCCAGCTGCTGCTGCGACGGCTGCGAAGTACCTGGTGCCAGGCTTCAACGCCGCGAAGTGTGGTTGGAATGGAAGGCCTGAAGCTGCAGGTCTAATTGTTGTTACAAAAACTGTAGCTTCGGACACAGGGTCTGGGCAAGCTGCAGGGGACAGCTGCAAACGGGGTACATTCACACGTGGTGCTGAGCTGCCAAAAAATTCAACCCGTAAACTATATCCATATGCGGCCTCGTAGGACCCATCTCCGGTGCGTGACACAGTGGCACTGAGTCCAACAGCTTCAGTGGAGATTGCTGCATTCAGTGCGCTTTGAACCTCAGCAGCTGAGGCATGCCATTCAATGCATGCCGTGTCAGTGCTTCCAAACGTGAGCACATAGCGCTTGGAAGGATACGCACCAACACCAGAAAAGTAGGGATCCTTCAGAGTGATGTCTTGAATGGCAGTATTTGAGCCAAGTCGAGCTGTATGTCTGTTAGCAGGTTCGTCAGGGATGATCAGCTTGGCCCCAATTCCGTTAAAAGATCCAACAGTTGGCCGAATGGACACATCTGATGCCCCGGAAACAGCCGAAAGCAGTATCACTTGCACAGTTTGTCCATTTGCCGAAACTCTCACGCCTGCTGCATTGAAGTCATCGCTGATGTACTTGGTGCTGCTTGCGCTAGATGGCTCGCACGTGTATACCAAGCCAGGTGTTGGCTGGTTGATGCACACGGAGAAAACTTCTCCGCTGACGATGAAAACCGTTCCGGGTGAAAGTGGCCGATTGCCTTGCTCTGCAATTTTATTGAGCGCCATGTATGAGGATCCCGACTTGGCTGTGCCAAGAACCTCAGGTGAATGCCAAGAAGCCGAGATTTTCACAGCCACTCGACCAATGCTGGCGAAGGTCTCAAAGACATCTCTGATAGCATCAGGTGTGGCATCTACCCCGACGGTTGCCTTCGATTCAGATGTTGAAATGTCGATCGTTCCGGACAACCGTCCTCTTTCGGTCATTGTGGTGTATTGAAGCTGTTCGAAAAACTCTGCACTTGCATCTTGGCCAATGAGAGTCTGTGAGCTCACAAACAGCTGTCTTGCGGGTGTTTCTAGGCCCGAGACACTGATCGTCCAAACAATTCCAACGCGCCCAGTGTGAGCTAAGAACGTCTGATCTATGCTCGACACTTCGACATGAATTTGTCCCGTGCCCAGCAACTCTTGAATGGCTTGTTCAATCTGGGATCTGTTCGAGAAAACGTGCAGAGTACGGCTCTGAGAGCCCATTATTGTGAGGCTTACAGCACCTCCCAGTTCCCCTTGGTATTTGAAAGGGATTGATATCACGAGAGCTCTTGTCAGGGGTGCACCAGACGAACAACTCCCGGCAAATGAAGTATCCCCGAGGAACTCGTTGCAGCGGCGATTGTTTGATGGCCTGACCACAGACGATTCGAGTAATCCTTGTGCAGGGACACCTTGCACGCATGTGCCTATAGGGCACACGTCCAGCGAGGTAGTTGGCGTCAAATTTGGAATGACTGCAAGAGCCGGCAAGTACACTGGCCGGGCTGGAACCAGGGAGGATGCCCAGATCCGACAAGACCATTCAAATCCATCAAATATGCCATCCAGATTCAGATCGACTGCCACCCTGTCTACAGCCGCATCAGAGATTGCATCCATGCTGAGCAGTGCGTTTCTAACTGCTATTGGCTCAGATGTAGCCAACAGTGCAATTGACAAATCTGTGCCAATCGCAATTCTGAAATAGCCAGTCACCCGCATTTCACCAACGGTGGCAATACGGAAAGTCCATTGTTCGGCAACAGGGGGCGTCTCAAAAACACTCACAGTATACTTGGTGATGTGCTTGTCTGCCAGGCTGCCATCAAAGTGTATCTCAACAGCACTGCTCCCCATTATGTTGACTGAGGGCATCGCAGGTTTTGATGGCTTCCCAGATACGAAAGTTGGGTAACTTGCGCTACGTTTCACTGGGGATACCCCCAGATGAGTAATAGATCGAGAGTATGCAATAACATTGTCGCCAATTGTCGCCAATGCAGTAGCGCTCATAGGGGGAACTGCCTGACCGCGGGAAAGTTCCACCACCGACAACTCATCAATTGTACATGGTGAAAGGCTCCCCGGACAAGAGAGACTGTGTGCCAATAACAAGGGAGCATCTCCATTGTATGTGGAGAAGGTTATGTTCCATGCACTAGTGTGAGACGAATGCTCTATGCCATGCACTGGTGAAACGTCTACAAGGCCAACGTCAAGGTCGCGCTCTATCAAAAATTTCAAATCAGAAGCGTCTATATGCACATCAACCACGGTCTGATGACCCAGCATATCTTGCAAGATGAACCTTCCGTGGTCTGGTAGAGGGGCCACGGAGATGATCGAGAGCAGCTGGACTTCATCAACACGCGAAATGCCTGCTTTGAATTCAGTTGGAGCTAAATTCCCGCTTGTCGGTGGTTGAGTCGTTCTGACAATGACTATTGCAGCATCTGATGATATTGCTGGGCTGTGAAGCAAAGAGTTACCTGCCTTATCTGTGCTGAATGTGCGCATGTCACTGTCCGTGGGTGTATCAACCAGCCCTAGCACGGCTCTCCATTGGAACTCTTGTTGAGTATTGCTACCAATACTTTCAACCTTTGCGGAAAGCACATGGGGAATGGACAAGAGTGCCGTTTCCATCTCGTCAGAACCAGCATCGAATGCAACAGTGACCTCATACAAACTGTACGCAACTGCAGACAATTCTGTTTTCAGCTGAAAGCACGATGTGTGAACAATAAGACCATTTGTATGAACTGAGCTCACTGAACATATTTCTTGGCCCAGCTTGATGGTATCTAAACCAGGGCGCACAATTGTGGAAAGGCTTCCAGCCGAGACCAGCCACTCTGTTGACGTCTGATTGATTCTATGCAAAACTCCAACAAAGCTGTCGCTTGTGAATGCGGGTACATCTTGCACCGAGCGAGGGTGTGCATTGCTCAAAATGATTGAGTTGCAGTCTTCAGCTAGTTTGTCCATTGAGTGAACAACGCTGTCAAATCTGAGCAGACCCCCCTTGTGGAAAATATTCAAAGCAGAAACAGTACTTGGCAGAACCACTTTGCGGGCATCACTTGCGCGGTCAATCGTAACACAAGAATTGCACAGTTGTTGACCCACTGGGCCTTCGTAGCCGCTTGCGATGACAAACACCCCTCCAATATCATGGTTGCCGTTGGCCAAGGTGGAGACTTCAATGACAAGGGGTGCTGCCAATTGACTTTGCTCGGTATCAACTTCAATCGTTACAAGCTCAGAATCACGAACTGGATCTGTGCTGCATGCAAAGTCAACTTGGAGCTCTGTTGCCTGCATTGAGCCGCCGTGAATAATGAAAGCATTGTTTTCATTCTGCACTTGTGCAGCCGAAAAGAAGGGCAGCAAAATTATTGCACCGTGAACATCTTCAAGGATATTTGTTGAGTTTGAAAGAATACAGCTTGAAACTTTTCCACCTGATGCAAGGGCAAAATGCGCTACTGGCACGCCCCCCCCAAAACTCAATTTCCATACCGTAGTTTTCTCACTGGAGGACGAAACGAGGGCCGTTTCGAACCCAGTCAAGGTGGAGCCTTCCGAACCGCTGGATGTCAAGTGCTGTGGAATTTCGGTCTCTACATGAACATTTGAAGGCTCCACGAAGATGGACAAAACACGGCTTGGTGGAAGTGGAATGCTTCCTGGCGCGAGAGGCTGCACAACATATACTGGCGCTCCCACGAGACCGTAACGGTTTTTAAACTGCACCTGCGCATACAAGTGTACGCCCTCGAACAAGCTAGACATATTACCAGAGTTCGATGCGGAGAATTCTTCGGTCAGTGTTGGGGACAGCTCCTTTGCTGGACATGTTCCAAGTTCTGATGGAGCCGAAACTGTGCTGTGTGATGTTGTTTGCAACTGATAAGTGTGGGACAGTGCTCCTCCACAAGATGCAATTGTAGGGGTAGGAATATCTCTTCCTGGGTATGTATGTTCCGCATAGTACAAGTTGAAGGACAAGGTAACAGTTGACGGGTCCTCGTACCTTGAGCACGACTCAGCATCAACGAACAGTATGTATCCGGTGCCATCCAGTGCAGAGTCTAGATTCGCTTCAAGGGAATTGGGTTGAGCGGCTGCAGGATCAAAAGAAATGCACGGACTTTCTTCAAGTATTCCTTGAAAATCATACACGAACTTGAAGTCATCAACCACCAGGCTTCCCATGGTGTACAAGACATTCAGGGTTTGTTTCTCAGCTCTGAGGCCGCAGTCAGGATTTGAGTTCATGGTTTTTACTGGATCCAAAGAAACAAGAGCCGTTGCATTGTCTGCTGGAGCCGCCCAAATTGCTTGCAGTGTGGAGCTATTGATAGCCATAATCGAAGCGAAGCTAGGTGGTGATGGAGCAGCAATGCGTGGGCTTAGAGGCTCGTTCACGATTCCAGTGGCATCGTAGGAATTGCGAACTTGCACAAACGAGCTACGCCCAACAACGTTGAAGGCAGACAACCTGATGAAGTAAGACTGGGTGTCGTCCAAATCCTCAATGTATGCAGCATACGATTTTCTCCCTGCGGCTCTTTGCGACTGTCCACGAGAGTGCCTAAGCACTGAGTAGCCTAAGCCTTGTGGTTGAAGGAGTGGGATATTTTCATATTGCTGCGTGAACTCAAGCTGCGTTACACGCTCAACTGCTGCACAAATACTAGTGCCTTTGGGTGAAGCGTGAACAATTCCGATGCCTGGCAACTGCTCCAATGCAGCTGCCAGGTCGTCTGTGGTCGTTGTTGGGTCTAGTGGTGGCGTCATGTGTCCATCCCATCCTAGTTGGACAGATGAAACTGTAGATTGGCTATTACACCGTAGAAGTTGCCTTTCGGGAACTGAATCGAATGCAGCAGTCGGGTTTGTTCCAGATAACCCGCTGTCGTCAACAGACCACAAACCGGCAAGTGACCCAGCAATGCGCGAGTGGTGAACCGTTATCATCCAACTGTATCCATTAAGGACTATGAAGCGCTCAACAGCAGCATCGTGTACAATGTCGAGCTGCTCGACTGCTTGAAGCACTTCTACGTGAGACGCATTGTGTGCCAGAGGGGCTGTGCGGAAACCAGCGAGCGACAAAACAAAAGTGCCACCCAAATCATTCTTTTCGGACATGATGGACACGACGTGCGTATCAGAATGTGCACCATGGGACGAACTTGAGACGTACATACTACTCAAGGGCTGCCCTGCAGCACCTGAGTCGAAGGTGGCAACAGTGTCCCACTCCACTGAGAACTTCTCCACTTGTGTACCGCCGTCGAGTTCAGGGCCTTCCCATTCAACGACCAGGCTAGAAATGGACGCAGCATGCGCTTTTGCGTGCATTGGACCGGAAGGAGGAGTATTTCTCAGTGTAATAGATGTCGGGGTCGACTCTTTAAAAGCGCCCCCCCCGTTTGCATTGAATGCGCGCACGCGGGCGAAGAAGGTTTTAAGTGGGCTCAATTGATCAAAATCTGTGTGAATGATGCAACTAGCATGGGCAGTAGCCAAGCCTGGAATTCCATTGACGAGCAGCCCTTGAACGTCAACCAGCACAGAGCTGAGCTGACTGAATCCCACAGTGATGAAGAATTCGGCGCCATTATCAGATTTTTGGGACGTTACCATCGGCAAACCAACCACACTAGGCAAATCCCGCAAGGCGCGTTCTATTGGACCAGGGGGTGAGTCCCAGGGTATGTCTGCTGTAGTCTCAAGCGCATACACAGGCACGTTCATAGCATCCATGCCACCGATATCAAATGTTGCAGGCATCGCGTTTTGTGCACTCAACAGTGAAATGAACGACACAGTTTTACTTCCCACTGTGTATATTCCATTTGCTCCTGTGCCAATGCTGATCGTATCACCGACTCGAATTCGCTCAAAGGATAATCCGCGAACGCTGCGGAGCTGAATTGATGACGTTCCATGCACAGCATTTACAGCCCCCACGAGAGTGCTGCTACGATATACTGGTTGCCTGGTAAGAAAGTTTCCGTTGTACACGGCGGGTTTGGCTGCATCTGAAGCCTGGGCAAGTGGGCACTCATCAAATGAAATTGACATTGTTGTCGAAACCCTGAATAAGAAACCATTCACCTGAATCAGCTCACCCGGAACGAACACATTTCGAAGATCATGCATAAATGAACTGGACCGCAGAATGCTCTGTGAGCCAGGAATAAAGCTGAATCGCGTGCTTCCTCGATCAACCAATTGAACTACAGATCCATTCATGCTGGGAAGAGACAGCCGGAACGTCCCCGCCATTCCATGCACTGGTGAACTCAATTTGATGTTCTGCCGATTGCAACTTGGAGGAATATTTGCGCTATAATGCTCGCTGTTGTGGCTGTCGAACTCCTGGCTGGATGACAGCTCTACAGCATAGTGGGTGATAGGCCGACCGCCATCTTCAATAGCCTCTGCAAATTGCACACGAGCTGAGCTTTTTGAGAGTCGTTTCAATTCTACAGTACCTGTGGTATCTGGAGCAGACTGTGGCACCGCATATGCTGGGCTCGTTGAAGCAGAAGGGCCGATCCCGTTTGATGAATCTGTTGCCAGTTCCACAAAATATGCTGTACCAAGCTCAAGGCCTGTAATGTTGACAGTTTGAACTGCTTGTTGCGCGTTGTGTGGAATTGATATTTGTCTGTACCCTCGTGGGGTCAGCCCTGGAACAGAGCGAGTCACGTGGACCTGGGTTCTGTGCTTCGGCTGCACCCAGTTGATGTTTAGCAGCGGAAGAATGTCCTGCGACATAAAGGTATACTGCTTTACAACTGTGTTTAGATTGTAGTTCTTCAAAAAGTTCACACTGAACCATACATGTGTTTCTGATTCGCCTCGTGTTGCGTTGACAGGGCCTAGGCTGGGCAATCTTGTGAGAGCGGACTGCACGAGCTTAGCTGTCGACCCCAGTCCTAGTAGCTGTGTAGTCGGATACGATGCCAGAGGCTGGTTCAATAACGTTTGCCGCGGGAAGAGTTTGGTTTCAGAGCAATTGCTTTCGTGTGCTAATGGCACTTTCCTCGAAGTGAAGGCAAAGTTTGAATCATCGGACACCGTGAACATGTAGCCACCAACATTAATCCGTGCACATCTTTGAACAAAAGGCGTTATGTCTTGCGATGTCTCGACTTGTGTCGTGTGCTTCACACCAATACTGGTGCCGAGCGAAAGGAGGGAACTCTGAACTACTAGTGTGGGGACAGGGTGGTGAGCAGAGGCAAAAGAGTCTGGAGTGAAGAATACGTCCCAAGTGACAGTGAAGTGACCTTGCACTGGTTGACTTGCACCAGTTTGTTCAACGAGCACTGTTCCCATGTTTTGAAGTTGTTCAAGCGCCTGTTTCATTTCTGCTGCGGATGCGTTGACTGGAATCATTTCGGTTTCGGCGACAATTTGCAGGGCGCAGTCACTGCAGGCCACGGTGCTGAAGCTCAAAGAGAAAGCGCCAATGGGTGCAGTGTGGCTATTGGACACCGATACTGACTGCACATTTACAATGTTTGCATAACCGGGCAGTCGGAATGTGGCGCCATACCCAAAAGAGAGTGAAAAGAGCTCGCTCTCCACCTTTCTCGAAAAATTTGCGATTTGAATCTCTGATCGACCGAAATGGGGGGCTTCCGGGGCGTATTGAAAAACTGAAACTTTGTGGCCAGAGATTGGCGCCCCGACTGCTTTGCCGGATATGAAAGATGCACGTAGCGCGGAGCTTCCCACTGGCACAAGTGCCCCAGCTGTAGGTGCTTGAGGAACAGAAGAAGGAACCGATGCCTCAGGGGTGGTGACTGTTGTTTCACCGTACCCTTGTACAGAGTTGTATGCGGTGATGCGAGTAAAATACCTCGTGCCAGGCTCGAGATCAAATCCTACCTGGGATATAATTCCATTTGTTCCGTTGAAAAGGCTTCCATGTTCAGGCACATCTGGAATGTTGTAAAGAAAACTTGTTTGGTTTGGCTTAGTCAAAACCTCAGCCCAAGCAATTGACCTTGCTTCATCCTGGGACAAAGCCGAATTGAACATGGGCGAGGGATCCCATTCAACTTTATATTTGACAACTGAGCTGCCACCATCGAACAACGGTCCACCCCAAGAAACTTGCAAATGAGTTGAATCAAGAACTGTCAGTGAAGGACCTCTTGAGGGGTCGGTCCGCGACTTTGGTGAAGACGGGGCTTGAATGGGGGGGGCCATGGAAATCGGCGTCGATTCAAGGAGCTGTCCCAAACCCAGTTCAGACATAAAACCAGCTCGTACGAAATAGTGTTTGCCCGGGATCAAATTTTTGATTGTTGCCTCAACTGGTCCCAAAGAGCCCTGCTCGGTGTTCACTATCAAGCACTTCGAGCTGCCTGGACAAATATTGGCAGATCCAAGAGAAGGAACAAAGCGGCTTGTGAACAACGAAGCAGCATTCAGGGGACCATAAATATTGTCAAGAATCAGATTGAATCCGCCGCCCATGAGTGGGGGGCTGAGCACCGTTATGTTCCAGATCCTTTCATTCTGAGGCCCAGGCGCACTGGTGTCAACTTCAACTTCTCCCACATTGGGCATGGACTGCAGAATGGATTTCATTAACGCAGCATCAGCGTTGAGCGGAATCTCGGCAGACTTTACAAGCGAGCTTGAGAAGCAAGCAGTGCAGTTTCTTGTATCTAGCTCCAATTGGAAAACTCCTCTCAGGTTCCCAGAAGCATGTGGAAGAATCTCAAGAGTTTGAAATGCTGGTGCAAAGCTAGAGTCAATAGTGGACCTGAAGGCTTGATGTGACCACTCAACAAACAGCTGAGACACCTGAACGCCACGCAGTGTTTTCAATGGCAAGTTGACATTCACGGCAAGGCTGGTTCCCTTCTCGAGCAGGGATCCTTTGTCAACCTCAGAAAGTGAAACGTGCTCTGGCTGCTCAAGGATGCCTTGAGGCTTGAATGCCATCACAACAGACGTGAGTCCGCGTCCTAAAGAGTTAGTACTGCTCACACGAGCAAAGTACTGCTGACCCGGTTCCAGTCCTCGAATGACCAACGATCCAGTCTCATTTGAAGCAGTGATAAACATATTTTGAGCAGCAGTGCTCGAGAGAGGGAGGCCGCTCGGGAGCGAATCAAAAGTAGGTGTTGTGTCATATTCCACGAAGTGCATCGTTGTAAGAGCACCAGCCGAGTTTGCATACTTGAACGTTAGTAGGCTTGAGGTGTTTGTAAAGTAATTTGTAGACAAGAAAGTGCCTATTTTGACTTGACTTGGCGCACTCGGCAGCTGGCGTGGAACAATTCTGCTTGGCTGGCCTGGTGGGTAAGGCACACAGCCTTCCAAGCTAGCCTGGCAAGTAGGCACGGCAAGAAATTTCTGCTCTGAGGCACCAAACTCATTTGACAGTCTCAAATTGATCTGGTACTGTGAGCCAGGCTCCAATCCAATCAAATCAACTTGTTCCGCCGCTATATCAGACTCGACACAAGAAACATGTCCAGATTGACTGCACAAGTATACGCCTGTAGAGTTGTACTTTGTAATCTCGATCAAAATTTTACCCGGTGCAGTTGTATTGGGGATAAGATCCGGTTGCTGCCAGGTCAAAATCAGCTGGGATGCTGCAGAGGGGTTTGAATAAACTTTAGCTGGTACAGTTGTTGACTTCGGCAGCCCTTGTGGCGCAACAGGGCCAAAGGTGTCGCCAAAAACTCCAAACCCTGCATTATTTGAAGCAGCAACACGAACAAAGTAGTCAGTTCCTTGTTCCAGGCGCCCACCGTCACTAACTGTCGATGCCACAATTGAAAAGCCGGATCCTGCATTCGGAGGGACGGCCCCCCATGGCGTGCAGCCATCTAGAACAACTTCCAATTTAGCAATGTCCCCTGCCAAGCTTGCACCATTGAAATAAATGAAGAATTGGGTCACTTCGCGTGCTATGTCTGACATGTTCCTGGAGGATACTGTTACTTGCCCTCCAGCGGCTCCCAGAGTTGACCTAAGCACAGCTTGAAGCTCAGCAGCAGAAACGTTAACATCAATACATGGAGATTGGCGCCCTAGCACCGAAACTATGAAGCCACCTCTGTTGAACTTACCCTCCTCAGATTGAATTGAAATTGATTGAATTTCGCTTCCGAGATCAAACAAGCATGGTGACAGGGAATCGCACTGGTTCTGGGTGTCATCTTGGCTGTATACATAGTTTGGGATGCTGAGGTCCAAAGTGGTACTGAAATCTCGTGTCTTGGATGCCTCAACACGCCAAACCTCGACATCAAACTCTAATAAGTCCAAGAAGAACCCATCACTATTTCGATTGCTCGAAGCGACCCCAATGCTGAGTTGCTGGTCTGCTAAACTTGACGAGATCTGCAAACTGGTCACCTCACCCGGTGTTGGTGGCATGACTTGCGCTTGGATTGATAGGTCACTTGCTCGCTTGAAGGGGCCAACAACGCCCTCTGGTGACACAGCAGCTGCCCTAAAAAAAAGTGCATCCGAACTCCTGATGTAGACAAGCCAGCGATTCCCGTTTGCTGACTCACAAAAGTATTCTTGTGTGCTTGGCACTCCAGCACAATGTCTTCCTGAGACCGTCAACTCATTCACAACACTTGCAAACAGATCTGTGCTTGACCATTGAAGCAGGATTGACGACGAGTCCAATGTGGCTGTGCTTGGCTCAAGCTCGACACCTAGCAGCCTGTGTGACAAAATTGATGCTTTAACTGCTTTCAAGGACAGCGTGTATGTAGAAGCACTGCCGATTGTGAGCCGAGGGTTTTCAGATGATCGCCGACGGACGACTGTTGAGATGTTTGGCCCTTGTGGTCCAGCAAGCAACACTGGGGCGAGTTCTGGAATTGCGTTGAGCCTGCAGATGCTCCACACTATTGATTCTGTTTCTGGAGATGAGCTGACGAAAGTGTGCGCCAATGGCCACATGCTGCTTGAAGTGATGCTTTGTTGCAGTTCTTCGCTGGTCGAATTGCAAGGCACGACCACGGACGACTGCCCCAGTTCATCTTCCAGAGTGACTTGACATCCGCTGAAGGGCACAATCCTGACGGTTGTCATTGCGGCACAATCTAAGGGGTTCAGCTCAGCATCTGCTGGATGCGATACCCCATGGGCATTCACAACAAACATGCGGAAATAGAGCTTGCCGCTGGGTACATTGTGTACTTGAGCTCTCATTCGGTTTTTTGAGCTTTGAACATTTTCTAGCGGTAGAACAACCTGTTGGGGATGCTGCGCGAATGTTTGGGCAACATCCCACATGACCAAAATGTGTGTTGCATCATATGCAGTAAAATTGTACATAGACCAGGAGAGCTCGATACTGGACTTGCCCACCCCTTGGAGAGTGACACCATGCAGCGGCTGGGGGACATTAGGTGTCATGGCAACCACCCGCGGCCATGTGAGAGATTGCTGTGTTCCGTCAAAACGATTGCAAACCAAACGGACAACAGACCGTGCTGGAAGGCCCCCAGTCAGATCAGCCTGAGTTGGAACTTGCCCGGAGCGAGTACGAAGGATTTGAACTGCCGTTCGGAATCCGTAAATCGGCCCGCTGGGTGAACTAGTGAGCATTGTACGGCCTGCAGAATCTCTGCTTCCGTGCAGCAGAATAAGAGGCCGTTGGGAACGAGTAGGTCCCAAAAATGTTACACAGTAGCTGTATTGCGAAGCAGATGCAGCACTTGGGGACTGCTCGGTCTTGGATACATGCACTTCTCCAAAGCCTGGGAGATTTTCGAGGACATGTTGAACTTGAAGGGCACTTGCACGAATATTGATTGGAGAGGAAACGTGGCCGTTCAATGAAACGAGAAAGTGCCCTTGAGAATCCTTATCTAGTTGAGCAATACGGATGCATTGCACTTCGTGTGCGCGGTGAACGGGGTATTTTTTTAGTGGAGCAATGCTGGATCCAATACTTCCGCTGTCAAATGCTGGGGATGTACCGTTTTGAATGGTGGAAAGCGACACATTTGGAAGGGTACTTTGCAAAGGAGTGTGCACTTCAAGTTCTTCAATATTACCTATGGTGTCAGCGAATTCGATCAAGAATTGCTGACCGAAGTCTGTCGTGGCTGACTGCGAGATAAGAACTTCTCCCATGCCCAAATCATTCTCGATAGCAACCTTGAGTTCACCGGAAGTTGAACTCGTGGACAAGAGGCGAGTTGTCAGCAATTTGTAGCCGAGAATGAAGTGTCCTTCTATATCAGTGCGAGCGATCAGAAGTGTTTGTGTCTCGTAAGCGGTCGGTGCGTTGTCAACTTCTACATGGAAAGACTCGAGCGATTGCAAAAACAGCTGTCTGGGCAAATCCCAAGAAACACTGAGAGTTTCTTCTGAAACAGTTGAGACGTCAAAGTTGTCAATCGGAGTCTGGGACGGCTGCACAGTGACACGGGCAGGAAGGCCGAACTGGCTTTCGCCATACGTATTCCCGACCCCATTCCAAGCTGACACACGAATGTGGTAGTCAGCACCTGGCACGAGTTCTTCCAAATTGACCGTGTAAATATCACTCAGCTGCCCAGGTTCATTTTTGGCTGCTACTGTCACCTGCCCATAAAGTCCTGAATCGAAAATTGGCAAAGAACCTTGTTGGGTGCTTTTCACTCGGATGGGGCCCCCACTGCCACTGAGGGCGTTTGAGTCTACAGACAACATTGGCACATGACCAAGTTTGCTCAAGAAGACAATACGCCACTCTAGTGAAGAACCAGCGACCATTCGATCAACATGAACTAGACCTGCAGTTCCCATAGAATGGATTGTCCGCTGTATGGTGGCCGCATTTGAGTCAATTGAAATGTGAGCTGTTGCCTGCCCTTCCATTTCTAGGGAAATTGTCCCATTGAGCGATTGGAAACCTTCGAATTCGACCACTTGAATTTCGAAGCCATCTAACGCCTCAACCACTTTCGACAGAGACACCGTTGCTCCATGGTCGGCAAATCCGCCGGCTTCGATCACCGTAAAATTTTTGACCGGTCCGACGAATCCATCAAAAATGACATACCAAGCTCTTCTTACTGTATCATCGCTGAGGTCCTCCACGAAACATCCTGCCAGTCCAGGTACGGAACGAACTGCCTCCTGAACTTCATCAGCATCAGCTGTATGGGAGATGGGAGGCGAGTAATGGTTTCCATCAGTGACTTTAAAGAAAACTTCACTGTCTGCGGGAAACGATTCCAGGACAATGCTGTAAACATCGTGAAGGGAGTAAAGCTGGGGTGATTGACTTCCAGCAGCGACTGCCGCACGACCAATCGCGTCGTACTCAACAAGAAACTTTGTGACAGACGCCCCACCGGTGTTTTCTGGGGCACTAAATTCAACACGCAGGGTTTCATTTGAGGCAGAGTACACATGGACATTGCTTGGTGGCAGGGCAAATGTGGTAGGTCTTGAAAACAGTGGAGACGGCAATCCAGGGGGACTGAAACCTTGCGCATTGTACGCAAACACACGGACGAAGTAGGGTGCTCCGGTAACAAGACCACCAAAACTATATGTGCAGGATATAGCTAAGCATTCCTGTTGAGACTGGGGTATGAAGCTTGTCTGTCCAGAAGGACCGCCACTCTCACTTGAGAAAAATGGGCTCAAGTCCCACTCAATTTTATATGATTGAATTGGAAGACCACCAGTTGCTTCCGGTGCATTAAATGAAACTCGTATGGTCGATCCAGACAAAGACGTCAGCGTTACATGTTGTGGAGCAGATGGTGCAAGTTTTGCAGGTGAAATATACCTGGGCGACGCAAACACAAAGCGAGCGATGCCTCGATCGTTCACCCCAGCGACGGAGACGAGGTACGATGAAGTCGATTGCAACCCTCTGACAATATATGACGACCACTTGGAACCATCGCCGATGGATTTTAGTGTGTCGACGCGCAGGTTTTGGGGAGATCGTCCATGTGCAGCGTTGCCGATGAATGCGGCAACGAGAGACATATCCGGGCCCTGGTATGGTGACTCAAATTCAATAGTGCGCTCACCAGCTGATGAGCTACTGCGTAATACGCGCACGCTATACGCTTGGCTGTCCCCAAAGCGCACGAATGCCCCCGCGACAACCGGGGCCTGCAAAGCATTGTCCGCAATAGTCATGCTCCGGGCCGAGTTGACAATTGAAACTGTTTGTGCTAACAGGAAAGTCGTTCCATGCTCAACATCCACAGTGACGCCGGGCACCCCTGGCAAAGATGCTGTGTCTAGGTAGGCCTGAAGCGCAGGCACGTCACCCATATCTGTTGCAAACGTGATTGACCACTCGGTGGCACCAGATGCTGACTTTTCGACGTTGACGTGAGAGACCGATTTCAAGTGAATCAACGCATTTGCAACTTGATTTGCTGTGGCATTTAAGGGGAGTGCGTTTGTTTTCTCTAAAGCCAGCTGCAAAGTAAAGGTGCCCCCAGCAGCGTTTCGCAATCGAACAACTTGAACTTCACTTGCTCCAGTATCGGTCGCTGTGTGAACTTCGTACTTAACGATTCTTGAGCCCACAATCTGCTCTGGAGTATTCCATGACACGAAAAGGGATGATGATGCGTCATTGATGCTGAGGGTTGGCCCAGGCTCCAGCTGTGATACCTTCAGACTGTCTGAATCTATCTCAATTGGTTGCGCTGACGGCTTATAAGACAACAATGTAGTAGCCCATTCACTGGGACCGACGTCATTGACCGCAGCAACCCGGACAAAGTATTCGTTCCCAGGAGTCAGTGCTCTCACTTGAGCTTCGTGGAAGTCCGTGTCGACGGACATAGAAGCAAATGACGCCACCGGGGCTGTGTCATTATGTGCGAGAGTTGAAAAAGAAGACTGGGCAGCAAGCTGCACCGAAAAATGTGTCACTGGTCGGCCATTTGTAAACATGGGTGATTTCCACGTCACAACCAGCACATCTGGAGCATTTGAAGCAAGAACAACAGACAGCCCAAGTGGCATTGAGGGGGGACTGCGGGGCATGTCAACAACCGTATCACTGTGGCGCCCATCACCGGCTGCGTTGACGGCTAAAACTCTGAAGGAGTACGATTCTCCAGCATGGAGGCCACTCACAGCAAATTCTACTAGGTGATTCAGCTTGTTGAACTGAGATGCTGGAAGTGACCCACACGAACCAGGCTCGCAGTAACCGTGGACGACAGATCCGTGGCTACGACTGCTTGAGAGGCACAAACTGTCAATACTGGAGGCATTACAAATTATGCCTGTTCCACGGTTAGTAAAAACTGCCACATTTATTGCTGAAGTTGCCGGGGGTGATTTTGAAACGAAAGTGTCGAAAGATACCAGGTATCGCACGTATCCTAACGCTCCTTCACAACGTACATCTGGATGAGTATTTGACGAAAGGCAAGAGACGGTCACATTTCCTACCCCTGGTAAGCGTTCAATCGCATAGCGCACAAGGTTTGGAGGAGATCCTGGAGAAAAGTGGATGGTTTGCTGAGAGACAACTTCGATTTTTGCCTCTACTTCAAAGTCCTCACTCAGCACGAGTTCGACCCTTTCAGGATGGTGAGCACCAGTGAACCACTCAATGTTGTAGTGCAGCACAGGTGCACCACCATCATTGACAGGCGGTTTCCAGGACAAGAGAATCGTAGATGCATCTGCAACAGCAGCCGAAATGTCTGTTGGCTTTGATGGAGTGATTGCTGCTGGTTGCACTAAGAACGGGGAGGCTCTGATTGGCATTGCAAGCGAGAATAGTCTTGAAGTTGGAATGAGGACTTTTGGCTGGCTCAGGCTCTCCCAGTATAAACGAATCATGGCTGTGCCGCTATTCTCTGAGTATTCGACTTGGATTTCGTAAGTGTGACCAACTTGTACTGGGGGTACAACACCAGAAATGAGTTTCTGTGGACTGCTGCTGTCCACATCGATACTTTCGGCCGAATCAACAACAAGAGTGCCATCTACCCAAATTTTAACGGAGTCATCACAGTGAGCCGAGATTGTCCACAGCTCAGAGAAAGGAAACTGAATGAATCCACTCCAACGAATCGACACTGAATCTTGATTGCTATCAAATATCTCCTGGGGCCAGAAGAAGTTTATACTGCTGTCCACTCTGGTCATGCTTGGGCTACCATGGAGCCAAGGGTTGCTAAAGTAATCGCCACGAAGACCTTTTTGAAGAAGTGCTGAGATGTGCAGCTTGTAATCGCCGACTTCAGGTACCTGATAGCGCCCTTCAAATAAAGCAGGCCCTACCGAAACAACAGACGCAGAAACGTCGCTAGGGCCAACCAGCTGTGCTGAGAAGGCATGTGCCTGTCGTCCATACCTGGCGCCAACATTTGGTACGGGGAACTGATTGGTGCATGCTGGGGATACTGACATGCTTGGCTCAGCTCCTCTGACTTCGCTAGCATCTACTTCGATCAGGGACAACGCACCGTCGAATGCAAGCATCTCGATAACCCATGAGCGTTGTCCCGAGCCAGGTACTAATTGTACGCTTACGGAGTGAACGTTTTGCATACTCTCTAAGGCAGTTTGCAGGATACGGGCAGTGGCATTGACTTCTATTCGTTGAGACTTCTGTCCGTTGAAACGTATGTAAAAGCCTCCACCAAGCGATGACACGTTTGAAGTGTCCAAATTGAGCATCTGATATTGGTTCTCCTGACAAGAAATCACACTAACTTCGGCATCACCACTGGCGAGCATGAGCTCAGCCTTGAGCGCATCGATGTCTCCCAGGTCCGAGTGGAAAAGCACGGAGAAAAGTGTCTTGCTCGGAGAGAGGCTCTGAACGCCAGCAACACTTACGTTGCCATACACTCCCATACTTTCGATCATGTTTTCTATTGCAACGGCTGAAAGATCTGCCAGAGGCAGTTCTGATACGAGCACATTGCTACTCAGCTTCAGCACCCCTGTTGAGTTGGCAAGCTGATCAAACTCCAGCAGCTGAACCTCTTGCTGGACAAGCATGCGCAACAAGTTTCCAAACCGGTCACGAGGCTCGACGAAAAAGGTCGCAAACTCTTCGAAGACCCCAGTGGACAAGCCCCCTGGGTTTGTGTCGAAGGCTGTTGACTCCTGGGCATCCAACTCTGCAGGCACAACAAGAACTTCATAGGGCGACAAAGCTGTTTGTAAGACTATTGAAGATCCTACAAGTTTGCCAGCCGTGTCATAAACCTCAAGAGAGGGAAGGTCGCCAATCAACCTTGGGCTCAGCTCAGTTGGCCCAGCAGGTGAGATAATCACTTCACCTGAGAGCGGGGACGATTCACACATGAACGCCCAGTTCTGCGAGAGAGAGTTCAGAGCGCTACAGGCATCAGATGCCGAAAAATTGCCGGAGATCAGATTCGTCATTTCACCATAAAACTGCAACCGCACAAAAGGGACGTTAGGAACAATTGCAAGCGTGTGTGCTTGTGGCCGAAGGTGGCGATACTCCGTGGCAACGTGCGTCCAGACCGGTGCAGTCACGACTGCCGCGAGCTGACTTGGCGTTCTCGTTGCCAGGTCTAAGGTGTTTGAAAGAATTCCCTCCGGAACGTAGCTCACCAGCACATTTCCAGACTCGTCGATTGTGACGTTAGCACTTCGAATTTCTTCAAATGACTCCACTGCAATTCGAACAGCAGAGGAATTTGCGGTGGAAGAAAGTTCTGGAGATTCAATATCCCCGAAAACCAAGGACCAGCGTGTGTCGGAACTGGGAGCAGGCTGAATTGCCAACTGTCCAAATGTTGTGAGCTGGAAAACTCCAACATGATAAGAGCCAGATGTGGTCAGGTTTAAAACAATATGAGTCTCTTGAGCCGAGGAAGTCTTCAAAACACCTGGAACAACAATTTCTGAAGTCGAGCTGAGCAACCGAGCTTGTGCAGCAAAGTGGGCTGTCGAAGCAGCTGACTCATCTAAATTATTCAAAAACTGGTCTCGAGCTGTCACCTTCAAATCACAGGACTCTCCTGCAACGCATTGGTTGATACCACTGCCTCTCACAATAGCGGATGCAGCGACAGCTTCGTCTGAAGTAATCTCTATTGTGAACGGTGAACCTAGAATATGTTGCTTTTCAGATGCAACCGTGATGACACTGGTTTGAACTCGGAGACGATTTCCCACTAATTCACTTGTATCTACCATGAGCACACCTTCGTTGTTCCCAGTGGGCTTAATCTCGAAAGTGAGTTGCAAGCTTGCTTCGGTTTGATTGATGCTAACCTGTGATGTTGACACAACCCCTGATGTGGCGCTCATTAGCTGTGCGCTACTTAGATTACCAACCAGTATGGTTCCCGAGGTTTTACCATTCATGCTAATTTTAATTGAGCCAGCAAGTGTGGATGCACTTAATATATCAATGCGCTGAATGCCAGGGGTTGCAGAGTGTTGAACTGAGATTTTGTATGCTCCACGGATCTTTGGAATGAACTCAACTTCACTTGATCCGGTCATTTCACCTGTAAGAAAAGCCTGGACGATGCCACTGGCCCCCCTGTAAAAAGACTCAAGTTGGAAATGCGTTGCGTTGAAAAATCCCGATCTCGAGATGACATGTCGCTCATTTCCTAGGAGGATGTCAGCGCCGCGTCGAAGGCCTGTGGATAGAGGGTCAAAGCCGATTGCTCTGACATACTCAGATCTGGCAGTCACCTGAACTGATGCATTTAAAACAAGAAAGTCAAGCAACTTTTGGGTTGCCGTTGCTGTGTGAGAAACGTTCTTGTACTCATCACCGGCCCTCCCGTCCAGTGCCCAGCCATCAACACCGATAATGGCGATATCCAAGTCCTCTGGAGCGGCATTGGTACGATTGTTGTCAGCAGCATCTTTTGAATGAACCAAAAAACGCACTGGATGCCCTGCTTTGCCTTGCTTCGGAAACGAAGAAACGCTGGAACTTGATGACGACTCAGCCCCTGGGAGCGCTAGCACTGAAGTAGGCGACCCACGCAAATCACGCGATGAGAAAAGTGCACCAGACGGAACGACTGCAATGCCTCTACCGCTGAACTTCCATAGCAGTGAGATATAGCTGTCACCCCGGGCTTCCTCTAGCTTGATTCGAATGGGCAAAAGCTGGCCTCTGTTTGAGACAACTGTCATGCTTACCTCATTAGACCCAGAGATAAGTGAGCTCACAGTTTGTGAACCTACCTGCAAGGAAACTTGTCCGTCTGAAAGAAGTGATAACTCCACCACGTCAGCTGGCGCCTGAATAAAGCCGTGCCATTCAGCGCTGAAGAAATCCTTCGAAAGTTCATGAATGGGTGGCTGAACGTCCCAATCAAAATCAACGACAGGATCAATTGTGGTTGAGTCGCAATACACCCGAAATGGTGGACAGTGTAGTAGGTTCCCTGTCTCATTGGCAAGCACTGGATCAGTAAACTGAACACCGCGATAGTAGGTTGCTGCCAGGCCACCCGATCGGTCCAACAAAAGACTTGCTGTATATAAGGCTGACTTCTGCAAAACAAACGACGCAATGTATTCTCCATTTGTATTTGGTGTCCTTGACTCGATTGCGGCGGCAATGACTTGATCGTCAGATTTCAGTTGCACCCTCAGGCGATCGTCATTTGCAAGCCCGGACTCCAAGCGGTTTCCATACATATCTCGCAAAAGAATTGAAAAGTATTCTGCTTGACCTTGCGTTGTCACCAAAGGTAAATCATGTGATGAACGAGATGCGTCAACTTCTTGAACGGCAGGGACGACATTTGCAATGCCACCAGCCAGCACTGATATTGCACGGCCATCCAACGTAGGCACGATCTCATACCGACCTTTGTATACGGGAACAAATGTAACGCTCAGAGGTCCATCCTTGGCGGTAGGGAAGACTGATAAACCCCCATTTGAGGTGAGGATATCCACTCGAGCTGTTTCTCCATCGATGTACAGGGAACCGACCACGGCAATTATTTGATTTCGATCTCCGGGGCCGATGAAGTCGATTGTCCAGGATGCTCCATTGCGTGAACATACATTGGTGGAATTCATTGAAACTTGGGCCTGGGCAGGAGCTAACAGTTGATCCACCTGAGCTTGTAAGACTTGATACGGATCTTGAGCACGAAGACGTATGCTCCGACGACCGAAAGCGAGAAAAAAATCACCTTCTTCTCCAAAACAAGTGACTTCCACTCTCTCACTTGGTAAAATATCAACACGAGGCTGGACTAAGGAAATGTTGGCGGAGACAGCTGCATCACTGACCATGGACAGAACATTTCCAAGCCGTCCATCCTGGTGTGTCAGAACTCTGATCACAGGCATAAAGGACGCATCCGGATTGACAGATTGAATGCTCTGGCTACTAATACGTAACTGAGGAACATCACCTACGGTATTGGGAAGTCCCCTTTGGTCAAACGAGATCAGCCAGGCAAAAGCTTGGGGGGTACCTTTCGAGGAGAAATGGACGGCAGATCTCTGTACTGAGCAGGATCCCACAGACACAAGCTGCTGCACAGCCTGTTGCACAGCTGTTTTCGATGCGACTGTGCTCAATACGCCTGAAAAAGAGTTGCCGTCTGAGATCTGAAACGTGCCTGTCTGGCTATTCGATCCCTGAAGCAACAGGTGGAAGGCTTTTTGCCGGAACAACAATCGGCTCGAAACAAAATCTGGACTAGAAACAAAGACAATGATGTCAGCTCCGCCGCAAATGAGGGTCGATTCATGAGATGCCCAAACCCTGGCAGCAACATCTGATTGAGCAAGCAGGTCCTGCAGGCGCTGCACAAATGCCTCAGCAGATTCACCGAATGGAGCCACTGAGCTTGCTGTTCCATATGCAAGGTAGTTCGTGCTATTATCTGCTGTTGTGCATGGTATCTGTAGAGCATATGGTCTCACATCTGTGATTCCAACTTGCCTCGCCGAGTTAGCCACACTGTGCACCAAGCCGTTGGTGGAGATGACCAAATCCAATGACCCCATGCCTGAAATGGAGATGACATTTGCTTCATTATCGCAAATACTTGACGTGGCTGAAGCTGTTTCAACTGCGGCATCACCCATGGAAACTGATGTAGCAAGGAGTGGGTGCATCTCTACAGCAAAACGCAAGTCAGGCAGTGAAGACAATCCTGGAACACTTACTGATATACCAGAGATTGTGATGTTCAGTGTCGAAGTAGAGCTGCAGGTGAATGAGTAGACATCTGGAGAGCCTTTCACGTCCTCCATTTCCAAAAATAGCACCTGCTGTTCAAAGACGCCCTTGTCTCGAAGAATCACATCAAACTGCATTGGCTGTCCGGCTACACCGTTTTCCAGGCCGGGTCCAGCCGCAGTTGAGTGCAAAGCATCGGCCACAGACGCAAGAATTGTAATATTCCTCGGGAAGCCTTCCACCAATTGTCCATACGCATCTGCAAGACTTGCTTCCCACAAACCTTGAGCCCTCAAAACATATGGCAATTGATAGCGGCCGTTTGATGCTCCCGAAGGCAATTGCATGCAGTCAGCCTGCCCACCCGGCACGTCGGAACAAAATACTCCAAAGCCATCGCGAATGTCGAGAATGTGAAAACCAGACTTTTGCATGATGGTAACGTTCTTGCTGTGTTGTTTTCCATCGTGAATTTTCACATGTGCAACCACTCCCATCGGCAAAGCTGCTTGGACGAGTTGTTGAATAACCGCCGAGCTTGAGTGTCCTGAGAATGTTGATGTGTTCTGGTTTTGAAACTGCAGGCTGATGTATCCTGTAGTACTCAGTGTCCACGAAGCTTTGACCAGAGCAGTGGACACAGTCTCCACCAGTGAGCGCTCCTCAGTGCTCTGAAGTGTCAGCACAAACAAATCTGATTGACCGCTTCCGGAACCAGTGCCATCTCTTAAATTTCCGAAAGAATCTCTGCTATCGATTTCAATTGTAGCCTCAGAGCCTGAAAAACTGCCTGTAAGCCCAGAACCCGCGACAGTTGAACGAGGAGCATGCACTGCACCGTGCAAACAAACCAGTCTTGCAGGTGCAACAGATCCTAGTGTCTGTACAGTCTCCCCATCCAGGGTCACCAAGACTTCATACACTCCAGCCTCCTGTATTGTATAGACTGCATTGTACGTGCCATCTAGCTTGTCCACCACTGTGGCCGACACACGCGAATTGCTTGGAGAGACAGCCTGAAGAACGACTTCAAAAGCATCTCCCCCATGTTCCACGTCATTTCCAAAGGCATCACGGGCCTGAATTGTGAACGCAGTTGAAAGTCCAGCAGTGGCAGCAAGTAAGCCACCACCTTTGAAAGCATCTGACTTGCTCGCTACTGCCGGGCCAGGGCCGACCTTGACCAGAAAGGGGCTGCAAGACTGTACCGTCCCACATCCAATGTGAGACTTTGATTGGGAAACACCTGCTTCTCCAAGGATGAGGAGTACCTCTAGAGTGTACAAGCCTGCAACTTCGCCAACATACGAGAACTGGTATAACCCACTGCCTTGATATCTGACTTCAGGGGTTATTTTTCTTCCATTTCCTGTAACAACAACTTCAAATGTGGCCCCGTCGGAGGTTAAATTGTTTCCTTGAATATCTTTTGCTTGAATGAAGACGTCAGACACTTCACCGGCGGCTACCTCCGCAGTTGCTCCGAATGTAACGGTCTCCGCAGCATGGGCAACTCCAGAAACAACGCTCAAATCAAATGGGGAACCAACAATATCAGTAGCCGTGAAAAACGCAGACGGTGGAATCACCTGGCGCTGGATTGTCGCAGACTCCCATTCTACTTGAATGTGTGCAGCGCCATTCAATTCTTTGTACTGAATCTGCACATCGTGGAACACTCCGGCAAGTAAAGTCACCGTCGCACGTTGAGTAGCGCAGCAAGAGTCCCAACGATCGATTATCAGCTCATGATCCAGAAAAAGGCGGATACCTTCGTCTGCCGAAAGAAATATGGTAACATCCTCGGAGACTGCATGTCGCAACTTCCCATGCCAAGAAATACTGACGAAATCTTTGCCAAACGGAGTCAACAGTCCATCGTGCCAATTGAAAGCCAACATTGGGTCCACACGCTCCATAACGGGGGTGCCGTCCAACCATTGGTTATCAAAATATCTCCCAAGAAGTCCACCACGTTCGAGTTGGCGTACAGCATGTGCATAGACACCGACAGCACGAGGACTGTAGCTTCCCACGAAGTGTGGTCGCCCCGCCACGGCTTCTTCAGTGTGGACTGCAGCTTCTGTGCCCATGAGGCTGTCAATGATACCTGCCCGCGCCTCGCTCACTTGAGCAGTAGAATCTGATCCGAACAACAAATCAGAGTTAGGAGAAAGAAGTGGAACGTCTCCACGCTCAGACCGGAAAGTTACGTACCAGTCGAATCTACCATTTCCGAAAGGCCCGTTGCGAGAAACTTCAACGAAGCCAATAGTATCCAGTTCCATTAATGCATCTTTCATAATTGCTGGGGTTGCATCATAAGGAATTGCGTCTGATGTTTGGCCGCGGAAGCTGAGGCTGAATGATCCAGACAGGGGAGTTGGCATGCCACCGGACGTGCGTATATGCTGCACTTCACTGACAGAGCTAATTGCACGTAGAAGTGGGAGATTTCCAACATTCTTAGAGAATGTAACATCCCATCTGTTCCCACCAACACCGAATGGGAATTTCTGTACTGAGACACGAGAAAGAGTCGAAAGTGAGTTCAGAGCTTCTTCAACCTCCAGAGCACTTGCGTGGTGCATGATATCATCTGTAAAGCTTCCCCCACCCTCACCGTATGCCAGCATGAAAGAACCACTCAAAGGACTGATTCCGTGCTGAGCTACGGTCAAAACCAGTGAGCAGCTTTGAAGTGAAAGGCAGGCTGTTCCTGATGCAGACGAAGCTGCTGCAGAGAGATTTGACACAATACTGAATTCTCTGTCCACCGCAATCAGCATAATGTTATCTCTTGTATTGAATTCGATCTTAGCTGTAGACAGTTCTGGAATTTGACGCAAGTTGCTCAAGATAACTTCAAGCGGAGAATGTGTGTTGAAAGTTACAGCTGCCTGACCAAGCTGAATTCTCACGTTGACCGAAATCGAGGAATTGAAGACAGTTGACCCGAATCCAAGGAAAGCAACTGAGAACACGGAGGAAAGATATTGCCCTGCTGAGCTTGTCGTTACTGTCTGAACCTCTGTAATGCCTTGATGGACTTCTGCGCAGGACATGTGAAGGTTCGCTGCTGTCTGAGCGCCAGGCACCAACAGTGGGATATCCCCCAGGGTTCCAACGAAAGTAACGGACCATGTGAGTGAGTCCTGAGTTCGGTTTACAACTTCAATATCCACGGCGCCAAGGTCGCCGACTGCGCTGAAACTCTGCTGAATTTCAACTGCTGACATACCTGTAGCAATTACACCAGAGCGTCTTCCAGACAGCCAGTGGTGTGATTGTTTAAATTCTAGGAAACTTGCATGACTGCTTGGAGGTGCAGTCTGTATCAACTGACAGGTCTGCACTTCGTTGACTGTGGGCTGATATGCTGCAACTTCTCCATCCTGAACCCAGTGCCCGTCTCGGTCATAAAGCTCGCTCATATAGAGCTCTTCGCCCCTGAACTGAATAAAACTTTGAATGTCACGTACAGGCGACCCAGACTGCTTCTTTGGCTCGATGACAAAACTGTTTATTGCGCCTTCAACAACACGCTCCAAATGAACAGATGAGAAATTGGAGCCATTCAGCAGGGAGACGGATACCGCTGGATTTGCAGAAGAATTGGACCCCAGAGCCAACAATAGTTGCTGCCTGTATTGGCTGTGGTCGAGCGAGGAAACTTCAATATCACCAGCATATTTAGTTCCAAGAGTGCGGTGCAGTTCACTTGGATTCACTAGTCCGGTGAATACTCCGGCAGGGTGTCCATCAACTTCAATTTGCCATGAAAGCAGATCCAAATTGCCACTCAGATCGCTGAGGATGACTTTGAACTGGCTTGAAATGAACCCAGCGAACCCTTGGTGCAATGAGCTTCCAGTAGCTGTCGTTTGGCGAGGTACCCCTCCCTGGCGAGCAATCGCAGTCAAAGATGCGGTGCCCAATCTACTGAATCCAGCTGAGTTCATGGCCTGAACAGAAAATGCATATGAACTGTCTGTGATCAAATTGTTGGCTGTAGCCTGCTTCAAATTTGGATGGTTTGCTCCATCGTACACAAGCACCGCGCGGCTTCCATCAACTGCATGCGTTCCAGGAGCATTAATGACGAATTGCACCTCCGGCCCACGAACCCTCCCAGTCAGTGGTTGGATATATGGCAGGTCTCCGGGATTGCCAACGAATGTGATCGAATATGTCACCATGTTTTGTGCGCCCGAATGTATCGGGCCTGACACAAGTACGTCGTGAACAGATGGAAGGCGCAGGAGCGCACGCTCAATCGACTCAGCATCTGTGGGAAGTAAAATGTCAGGGGTCTCTTCGTCTTCAAAACGAATTGCAAAGCTTCCCGTGAGCGCTGCTACTCCATTGGTTGCCGTATGGAGCAAACCTGGCTGGGCATGGGCAGCCATCTTGAAGCTGATGCGGGAGGCATGCTCACTCGCCCACAGAATCTGGATTTGGTGATGAGTCCCATTTTCGGTGGGCACAACCTTAGCCTGACACAAATTTACACTGAGATTACAAGTCCCTTGAATCCAGTCCTTCACGAAGGCAGCAGATGCGTTCAACTGAGTTGTGTCAAGCTCTGGGGAGCTGAACTGTTCAGTGCCTATGCTCAGTACAATGAAGAAGGTCTGACTACTAGATGAATCCCACGAAACTTGCCAAGAGTCAGAAACAAATGCGTTGAAGACCATGGAGAGTGACTGAACCTCTGCGGACACAGGCTCAGGGACTAGCATGGTGTTCTTCGGTATTCCAGGGTACGCATACAGTTTATAGCCTGTAATTGGAGTGCCCCCATCAAATTCACCCCCAGACCACCGGACTGTTGCATCGTTGCTGGAAATTTCCTTGAAGACTGGCCGCATTGGTGGATCGGGCATTCGGACAGCTCGAACTACGTTTGCCAGGCTGGCTTCTGACCAACCCTCACTGTTCAGCGCTCTAGCAGACACCTGAAATTCGTCTCCTGCGGTTAAGCCGACCATAATGTGAACCTGCGACCAATCCAGCAGTGTAGTTGATGTGCTGTGACACCCGTGCTCTCTTGGTGAGAGAACCAAGGGTTCTGGTATGAGGCGGTCTCTACCGCTTTGCTGTACAAAAAAGACCTTTTCGGGACTGCTTGCAGATTTGATGACGGTAAGATGCTGACTCAAAGCACCCAGGGCTATTGACAGCTCACTGGCAGACTGATTGTGTGATACTACCACACTTCTACCATACCCAAACACCTGAATTATATGGCATCCACTCAGGTCCCCTTGTTGTACAAGAGGACTGCCGGCTGCATGGCTCAGAGTAGCAATTGTAACGCCTGGAATTGCCATGAGAGTTGATGGGTCATATACCCGCAGCAATGGGACGCCAGTGCCTGACAAAATGTGAAGCTCGTGCGCAGTTTCAGGCAGACTAGAACCGGCACCAGCGACTACGATGATGGTGCCACAAGAAGACAGGGAAGACAAAGCAACTTCAAGATCGCCCAGGCCCGAGTTGGATCGAATGCTTTGAACACTGATGACAGTTGATAATTGTCCTGCACATTCAAAAACCACGTTTGTGGATGCCGCTGTTGTGGCTGCAACGCGGAAAATTTGGATGCCGTGAGAGCCCAGAAGGTTCGAAAAAATAGTGGAGCTGTTTGCTGACACCGTCATTTCAATTTGCCGCACTGGGCTTCCCCCATTGACAGTCGAAGTTTCTACAAGAATGCGCACTTGTGAGCTTTGTGGGAAATTGGCAATATCTTGCGTGCTTGTGGGTAGCTGCAGCACTTTGGGTGGGGTCAATGGGGGCTGAAGACCTGCTACAGTCAAGTGCAGGTCTGTTGACGGTTTTGAGGAGCCTGCTTGATTTTCTGCCAGCACCCTGAACCGGTAAGACTTGCCACTTTCCACATAAGGAGCATTAACTTGAGCTTCAAAGATGTGAGGTTGGTTCCGGCCATTGTAAACCATTCGCCACTCAGTGCCACCGGCACCGGTATTCATTTCTAACATGTATCCCGTTACATCAGCCCCTCCAGTTTCTCGAGGTGGGAGCCAACCGATTTTGACACTACCTTGAGAAAACGAGACTAGAAACGGTTCATCGCATTGTCGCGGAGCCCGGAAGTCGGGAGATGCGGGGAAGGGATTTGCAAGGGAACGGTGGCTTGTACCAGCAGCATTGATCGCACTGACCGACACAAAGTAGTTTTGAGATTCCTGCAAGCCTGCTACCAGCTGCTTGATCTGTACGGCTGCACCAAAATCCTTGATAGATTCATTGAATGTTCGGGTCAATGCTGAATAAAATGTTCCCGACTGTACTTCCGAAGAAGAGCTTGCGCTGTAGAAGCCATCGTCAAGGAGGCTCGTATTGATTGAAAGGCTTGGAATGTTCCCATGACTGCAGACCCTTTGAGTTGAGTGCTGGATGCATTGGTCAAAGGTTACCTGAAAGAGGTACCCAACCTGTTCCGCAAATCGTACAACTCGCACAGAGCCTATGGCAGCGGATTCGATGGCCGCCTCAACCATTTCACCACTTGCATCGAAAGGGATACTTTCGGTCTGCTCAGATCCAAGGCCCAAAGAAAAGTATCCTGTCAGAGCATTCGTTGCTTCAACCACCCTATGCACCACGACTTCAGCAACATCTCCGTGCAAGTACGTTCCATCTGCAGTCAACATAGAAACTGGGCCCGACCCAGGGGGCCAGCTGCCCGGCAAATTGACAAATTCAACGTGCCATTCGAATTCATTTCTTGCCGAGACTGATGAGCGGTTGACGCGCACTGAGTGAATGGTCGGCAGGCTTTGCAGGGCCGACACCATTTGGGTCTCTGATGCATCAAATGGAAGAGCTTCTGTTTCGTGTCCAACATGAGTCAAAGTGAAAGCTCCAGAGATGGAAGTACCATCACGGACTTCCGCCCCAACAGCAAATCCACAAGAATCGTGTGCATCACAGATAGTGGCAGCTGCACCGTTGCCGAATAGTTGTGCTGAAACTTCCAGTTTGGGCATATTGCCCTGTACGGCACTGCCGTCGAAGGCAAGTAAATAATTCAAACACTCTCCCTGAGAGGGGCAATTGGTTTGATTTGATCTCGTTGCATGAACTTGTGATGGGCCGAACAATTCTGAAAGTGCATTGTTCAAACTGCTGACTGTCGGAGGAGCTGATACCACACCAGACTGCAAACTGCCAAAAGAAAGTCGAAATGAACCTGAAAGAGGCGCAGCTCCAGCACGAGACTCAGTTATAGTGACTCGCTTCGTTCCCCCAAGTGCCTCAAAGTCCGCTGTCATGAGTGGCAAGTTGCCCCACGGATTTGTGGTTGAGCGAAACACAACAGTAAATGGGTCTGCTATCGGGCTGCACGGTGCAGCTGCTGATGATAAAACATCCACATCTATGATACTTTGAAGCTCTTCAAGCGCTTCTTCAACTGAATTTCCCTGCCCCGCGCTGCGCAGTGGGGCATCGTGTGCGACCGGCCGGGTGCTTTCTCCGAAAAGCTGAAGCCGGAAGTGTCCGCTTGATGCCAGGCACGAAACCTCCTGCGACTCTGCTTCGGATGTAGCCTGATTAAATGAGCTGGATAACTGTAGGACCTGGCGCTCATGCAGGGCTGCACATGTCGTGCGAATGCGCTGAACCTCCAAGGTGATTTTCTTGCCGATCATAAACTCCTGAACCTCCGGCACGGGCTCCGTTGCTGACACTTCAAGAAGATACTCAGAGATCTGCCTCCCGCCATCACTAGTTGACTGCTCGAAGGAAACCTCAAGCTCGCTCTGTGACAGCGAAATCACGCGCACATCCCCAGGCAATGAGGGCGGTTGTGGAATTGGAGCCCTGGAGGCAGGCGAAGTCGTCGTGAATGGCCCAAATCCAACTGAGTTAGCTGCCGCTACCCGCACATAATAATCAACTCCTTGGCGCAGTCCATCGATCGTTAAGGATGAAATGCCAGCTTGAGTTACAATAGCTGACCCAAGTGGTCCACCTCCTACACCCTGGTCAAATGGTGGCAGCGCCCCTGAAGTTACTTCGGCAACCTCCACGAAGGGGGCGCTTCCCATTAGCCCAGCCGCATCAAAATAGATAGCATCTTGATTTCCGAGCTCTGTCAAGAAAGTTACTAACCATTGAAACCCACCGGTCGGATTCACCTGAGACCGAGTCACCTCAACTTCACCGATGCTGGGAAGACGCTCTAGTGCACGCTTGATGTCTGCCGCGCTGCTGTCCACCGCCATCTGTGCGGTTCGTGCATCACCAAATTCAAGTGCAAAGCTGCCTCCGAGTGATTCTGATGTTGAATTCTGCACGGTCAACACGTTGAATGTTCCGTTGTATGCTGGCGTCGACGGGTGCATGGCCGGCCACGCGCCCGAGCGAAGCTGGAGCTCGCCAGGGTTGCCGGCAAGCGATTCAAATACGACAGTAAAATCAAGCGTACCTCCCTGTTGAGTGCAATTGATCCTTACTTTGCCTATACCGACAGTCTCCTGCAAACGATGACTCAGCTCGGCAGCAGATTCGCTGCAGTTGCCTGACAGGGAGATACCGGGGGTATGTGTTACACCCGACGTTAATTCAATTGAAAGAAACAAATGACCAACAGAAGCACTGTCCACGGAAAGTGTCTGAATCTCTGGGATTGTGCCTTCATGGATGATCTGAGACGAAACTGTTGCGCTGCGTCCAGTTAGCTGGGATGAAACGGATAGGCCATAAACTGGCCCCGTCATTCCAGAGAAAGTCACAAGCCAAAACTTCTGTCCAGCATAACCAGAGTACGATTCTTTTACATGAACAGGAGCAGCCAAAGTCGACATGCTCTCAATTGCGCTTTTGAATTGGGCTGCTGTGGCATTGCTTGGAATACCGACAACTGTTGAACCTCCGTAGGACACAGAGAAACTTCCCGAAATCTCATTGCCTGATTGAGACATGCTATTTAAGCAATGACCCCCAGTATTACCCGAATGGCAAACGACGGCAAAGGATGAATCACCAGTGAGGCGTGAGCTGACAGAGAGAGCTTCAACGTCACCTGCGACTTGAGGTCCAACAAATGCAATTGTCCACCCCCTTGCGCTGGCTTGGTCGATGGTTGTTTTGACTTGAAGTTGGTCAATGCCGGGCAAAGCCTCAAAGGCCATCTGCACTTCAGCTTCACTTGCAGCAGCAGACAACCACGTAGTTTGCGCACCTCTGAAAGCGACGGACCAATCGCCACCAAGCCCTGTGCCCTGCTGAAGTGTTTCAACAACCAATGATGCAGCTGTACCAGTCAAAGAACTTGCAGCCAAAGCAAGTGGTGGTATGTTGCCTGTCCACCCCATGAAACTAATATCCCACTGGTAGCCACCTTCAGTGTTTGGGCCCGACCTTGATACATTGACAGCCCCCACACCGGGAATACTTTCCATGAATGCCTTCATTTCTTGAGCAGTGGCAGAATGTGGGATACTGCCGGAAGTAAGTATCCCAAATCCTTGCTCAGATGTGTCTACAGCAATAATAAAGCTTCCGCCGAGTACTTCACCAGGAGCCGCAACTGTTTGGATGCGCTGTACTTCTGGAACAGTGTTCGCTGAAAGAACAACTGTTTGAATTTCCGCTTCATCGGGAGCAGAAACTTCTATTTTTTGGACATGATTTCCAGAAACGACTGCCTGAGCCTCGATGCTCTGAACTTCGTGGGTTGGTAAAGCTGCACACAAAAATAGCGTTTGCGCGAGTGTTAACAACAGTAGCAGGCTTTGGCGTACATGTGTCCCAGTCAATTTTATATGCTGTAACAACATCACTGCCAGGGTCGAGAGGTTGCCCAAAATCAACACGCAAACTGCTTGATGAGGCAACAAACAGATCTGCTGTGGATGGCTCTCCCGGCACTGCGCACAAAAAGCGCCTGCAATTAACATCGGATAGAAGCGTGTTTTAACTTACCTGCAGACATTCCTTGGCTTGCATGGTTCTGTATCGATGCCAAGTCTGCACAAATCAATTTGACAAAAAGTGTGAAACGGTTTTGCTTTGAACTCGCTTACCCTGCTGCGCCCAGGAGACGGGCAAAGCACAAAAAAGAGCCCCAGCAAGAATGGTTACATAAACTACAGTCATATTGCGATTGCCCATTTGCCGCTGGCTGGCTTGTTTTAGAAGTTCCCTATCAGTCAAATGGTATAAACTCTAAACTATTTCCGCACGGAGCACTATTGAGCAAATGCTTTGCACAGGTCGCAGCTGTTTTTCAACAATTTCTAATGTTTTCTCGTTGGCAATATTGAGAATGAAATGCCTAACAGGTGGTGGGTGTATTGTTCAGTGTGTGTAATGTATTTTCTAGCGATATCAACCCAAACAAAGCTTGGGGCACGCAATCCCTTGACCCCACGCAGAGGGGGGTATGCAGGATATGACTACTCGTGAAAGGTTTACCACAAAACCAATCACATGAAACAATTTGAAACCAACCGTAGTGGCGGCTGGGTGTCCTCAGCATGGAGGATTGCGGCTGCGCACTGAGGCGCATGAGCCTGCTGCCCGGAGTCTGACTTTTACAGCGTGCCTCATGGAGACTGACGGACACATGCCTCGGCATGCTGAACTTGCCCAGCTCGATCATGTAGGTCTTACCGCAGTGCCTTCGGAAGACGCAGGGTGGCAGGGGGGGGGGGCACAGGGCTGCCGCCTCACAGAGACAGCAAACACAGGCCGCGTGGGGACTAGGCACGCAAGGCATCGCTGGCGCCAGGCGCA
>Ga0307982_1000138_pt1 | contig 54093 bp, 44 predicted proteins | sample OrgLakmetagen989_FD_201847 | JGI IMG/M metagenome (GOLD analysis project Ga0307982, IMG submission 201847) | Saline water microbial communities from Organic Lake, Antarctica - #989 | ecosystem: Environmental > Aquatic > Non-marine Saline and Alkaline > Saline | place: Antarctica: Organic Lake... | reverse complement strand
GCCCACGAAAGAGAGCCTTGAAAGCTCCGCCCAAAAAGCGCGCCGCGCCAGCAAAGTGGTCAAGACCTTCAAGTCGACGCTGCTCGATGCTGCCAAGAAAATGAAGAAACAAGAGGAAGCTGCGGAAGCAAATAGTGCTAGCAACAGCAATGGCAACAACGGCAGTAATAAGAGTGGCAACGACAGCAGTAGCGGTCAAGGTACCACAGGAGGGCCTTCATTGCAGCAGTCGCGGAGTAGCGGCTCGCTTGAGGACGAGAACCACAATCACGGTCCTAGTGACTTGCAGGGGCGAGGGCAGCGCATCTCATTAGGGCGCAACCCGATGGCAAACGGCTTGGATCACGCCAGCGGAAGCTTCGAAGATGACCGGTGGGTATTCATGTTTGCGTATACATTGCTTTGCTTGCGTGCGCCTGTGTGTTCTAATGTGCATGCGTCTCTGCATGAGCAATTCACCTACCTTGCAACAGTAAGGAGGGAAAACTAAGATGCTATACTTCACTTGTAGGCATTTCTGTGTATTACATGTAACCATTTCTTTCATCTTTGCTGTGGTTCAGATACACCCCTGCTGCGCCCACGCCGCCACGAGGACCACCACCACAGCACCATCACCTTCTCCGCCCAAACGAGACGGACTCACAGGGGCGTCACCACCTTCTCCGGCCGATCGATCGAGCACAACCCCGTCACCAACAGCAGCAGCAGCAGCAGCAGTCTCGCTCCCGTGATAATGGAAACAATGGCTCGTCGAACACCGCTGCCCGCGATGCGGACGGCTTGACCGCGAAGGAGCGCTTTGAGCGCATGGTGGCAGAAGAGCAAGAAGCCGAGCAGAGAGCCGAGCGTGAGGCAGGTTTACATGGAGGAGGCATCGGGGGTTGCGGTGGTGGTGATTATTGTCACGACGATGGCGAGCCAGCGCTCAGCATGTCGCAGCGCTTTGATCTCATGGTGAGATTACGAGTCCCAGAAGAAAAAAAAGGGGGGTATTGGATCTTGAGGGGAGAGGCTGAGTTTCTACTGTAGTTGTAGTTTTGGGCATGCTTGGTGAGCATTTTGATTCAATGATGTTGCCGACATTATGTTTTTTAATGTGTATGCATGTTTCACTCATGCGCTGTTTTTTCTCCATCCTTCCAGGTGTCCCGTGAGAAGGCCAACGCTGACGCAGAGCCTCATTTGTCGTCTCGAGAGAAGTTCGAACGAATGGTGCGCGACAGCCAAGACGAAGAAGACCGGCGGTCGCAGCAGCGGTCGCTTGGGATGCCTCACCACCACCGCAACAACTACAACCGTCATGGTCCAGCGCCCGTGATTGGGTTTCAAGCGTATCGCCAAACCCGGAGCCGAGGCTATTCCTCCGATGGAGAAGAGCGCAGCCGGGCGCAGCAGCGCAAACAGCGGCAAGGCCGGCTGCGCGCTCTCGAAGTGCCACAGCCGTCTTCTTCCTCTTCGTCTTCTTCAAAGCCTCGGAAATTAGTGCCAAATCGCTCGTCATCCTCGCACGGCAGCAGCTCCGCGCACTTGACTCACCACCACCCACCACCTCAGCACCGGCGCTACCGCAGCGGCGGCGACCACAGCGGCAGCAACAGCACTCATTCCATGAGCCGCGGCGAGAGCGGAACTAGCGCATCGACGTACTCGTCCGACGACAGCAACCGTGCACCTTCCGTGGATGTCGACGCGATGATCGCGGAAGCCTTGGCCATTGTGAACAGGACCGAGAAGTACCGCTCGAACCGCTCCAGCAGTAGCCGCCACCGCAGTGGCAGCGGCAACAGTGGCAGCAGCGGCCACAGCAGCAGCGGCAACAGCGCTAGCACCCCAGGCAGCAACAGCAAGCGGGCTCCGCCGCCGCGGCACCCCCGCACGCAGCGAGCAGCCGCAGCGCCAACAACAGCTTCTTCTCTTCCTCCGAAGCGCAGGAGTCCTCCTGCGCGAACATCACCGCCGTACACCACGTCATCCTCCTCGTCGACGACCAATCGCAACCGCAGCAGCGACCCACCGCGCACTCGAGTTGAGCTGTAGGAGGCAGTAAATATTTCTTGCTTGATGGGTGCGGCAGTACCTATACGTATATGGGCGCTGCCGTGTTTGTTCGCCGTCGTCGGGTTCACAGCTGTTCCTCCACCTCGTCCGATACGGCCAAGGGCGAGTATTAATGGGGTCATGTGCCCATACACCAATTGCAGTGGCCATCTTGTTTACGAGGAGATTTGTTGGCGTTCGCCCTGGATTGAGGAAAAATTCGCACACCCCAAGGAAGATCCTTTTTATCTTCTAGCATCTGTCCATATGTCTATCGTCTTGTCTACTTTCATCTTTCATCCTGCCTGTTGTCTGTTGTTTGTCTTCATTGGCTGTATACGCTATACGCCACATAGCACATTTTATGTGTATAATACGCGGATTCTATACACCGGGAATTAAGAACTCGCAAGCTGCAATCGAAGGAACCCGAGATAGCGACATAGCATTTATCCTAGCTCTCTTTTGGATAACTCCATACTAAATCCATATAATAGACTAGACCAGCCATGACCAGCCAGACTACGTGTGGCGTGTGTGGGGGGCAATAGGCGAACGCGCAGTGGCACAGCGCACAGATGAAAGTTATAGCTCGCATAACAATAGCAGCCGGGCTAGGATACCTTTTTCGATGAGATAAGTAACTAAGAGGCAGATTACATGTAGGCCAAGGCTAGACCTACAATTCTGCCTCAAGTGATAAAAGTGGCAATAGCACACTTGGACTGCCTGCTGCATTGGCTTCTGTGAGTTCGAGTTCCACAGCTAGCATACAGCATTAGCAGCCCGCTTAGTCGTTCAACTACTTTACCGTGCGAATACCGGCAAATAGAAACAGGGGATTTATATCCTCTAGGAGCTTCAGCTCCGTAGGAGGACTCCACAAGATTTAATTGCCCGTCCGTACGTCAGCAATTCTGATCTTCAGAATAATTTTGGATTTGTTAGAATTTTTTTTTCGAGAGTTCGAAAATTCCATGGAGTTTGCCCGAAGGTTGCGGAGCTCTCGTCTCAAACGCTTCGAGTTCTATGCAGACTTTGCGAAGCTATAGAGAATTTAGCGAAGCTTTCGTCTCAAATGCTTCAAGGTCTACGCGAACTTAGCGAAGCTCTCTACTCTAATGAGTATGAAATTTGTGGTTACGAAGCCTTCGTCTCAAACGCTCCGAGGCGTACGCTAGCTTTGCGAAGCTCTCAACTCTAACAAGAAATTTCACAGTTTGCAATTCGAAACGCTTCGAGTCTACGTGGCCAATACAAAGTTCTCAGCTCTAAATTTCACACTTCGTGGTTGCCACGCTTTCGACTCGAACGCTTCGAGGTCTACGCGAATTTTGCGAAGCTCTCAACTCTTATGAGTGCGAAGTTCGTGGTTGCGAAGCTTTCGTCTCAAATGCTCCGAAGCGTTATGGTTTATAAGTTAATCGGAAATGGCATTTCAGAACCTTAAGTATCCCCCGCCCACTATCGAAGTCCGTATTAAAGTTACTAAATATCCCATCACTTCTGAAATCCGCTTCCCCCTTCGCTACCGCCATTGCCACCGCTGCTATCATCATCGTCGTCGTCATCGTCGTCAGTATCATCGAAATCATCCAAATCGATTTCTTCCAAGGTCATAATTAAACCGTTCATTTGCAGTTCAACCGAGTGTAAGTCGCTGTTGCCGTTGCCATTGCCCCGGTGCCCGTTACGGCGCGCCCGACGTGCGGCTTTCTTCGCTTGGGCGAGGCCTCGGTCAGGTTTGAAGGGGTGGAAAGGGCGTCGATGAAGCCACGCGCCCGGTTGGTCCAAAACCTGTGGGGCGTGGCTTACTTCGCCAATTAATGGAATGCCGTCGCCTAACCCGGTACCCATCACCGTGCTGCCACTACTGCTACTGCTGCTGTGCCAGAACGCTCCATAAGGGCCTGCATTAGCTGGGTCACCCCTTTGTTCTCCTGTGCTCAACCTCGAACTCCTTCTTACGTGTCTTCCTCCTCCGTGTAGGTGCCACCCGGAAGGCAACCCGCGAGACCATCGAAGAATATGCGCTTCATCAGCAGCAACTTTGTTTGAAGATGATGATAAAGATGAAGGAGTGGAAGTCGAAGAAGAAACATTGCGAGGGGAAAGAGAAGGCTGCGATGGTGAGCATTCCGGTGAGGTCAACCATGAATGAGAAGCATGCTGCGGCGGAGTGGCTGGCATTGAAAAAACACTCCTGCTGTCGTTGCTGCTGCTACTGCTGCTACTGTTGCTGCTACTACAGATAGTACTGGTTTGAATGCTACTACTGACTCTGCTGTGGCTAGAACAGCTACTGTCTTGAAGGTCTTCTGCGCGCTCTGACTCCTCATCACGCTCCCTCTCGTCGCTGCTCTTCCAATGCACAGGCCACGCCGCAATGTCGCTCAAAGTCACCCCTGCTTTCTCGGCACAGACCCTTGCATCCCGCGCGAAACCCTCCATGTTCTGCCCTACCAAAGGGCGAAAGGTGAAGATTTGGCGGGGTTGCAAGCCCAACACGTACGCCAGCAACTTGATGCCGGGGTTCCTTCGCCGCTCGTAGCCTAGCGCTTCCATTGCTGTTGCCACCTGAGAAGGAAAAGAGATGATTGAAAGAAGAAGATTTTAAAAAAAAGTACCAAATGAAAAAGAAAAAAGGAGAGTTCTGTCCATTTACTTTTCGAGTCAGCACAGAAATAAAATGAAGCTTTAAAACCGCCGCTCACAATTTGAAATTGACCTTGAGGCCTTCGGGAAGCCCACTAGGGCAAACGAAGTTGAACGCTGGCGATGAAACCGAGCAACGATTGGACCCGTCCTGGTGGTGATGGTAGTGGTCAACGAGGGAAGGCGCGCGCACAACACCGCGGGTACTGCCGTTACCCCCGTCTTCCTGGTCGTCGTGATCCACAATGAAATCTTCCTCTTCTTCACCGTCGTCGTCGTCATCATCGTCGTCGTCATCATCGTCGTCGTCACCCCAAATTGCTCCAGCCAAGTGCTGCCCCTGTGCTTCGTAGTGAGCCTCTAAGAAGGTCAAAGCGGCAGAAGCTGTTTGCGATAAGCGCTCGAGGGCCCACGTTTCAATTTCTGCATCGTCTTCTGGTGTGCTTGCTGTCTCTGCTCCTGCTCCTGTTCCTGTTCCTGCCTCTGTTGTTATCCTTGGACCGGTGCTGCCATTGTGGCTGTGCCGCAGCCCTGAGAGTACTTCTTCACGACTCGTGGCTGCCTGTTCATTTAGAATAAGGGGAAAATGACGATGACAAATGAACTACCGAAGAGGCATACTGTTGTAGATCTTCAGTGATACAAAAGAAGCGCAAAGAAATTGGAAGAAAATGTTTGCCTGCTTGGGATTACTACTCAGCTTCCTTCTTTCGTAACAGCAACAGCAATGTCCACAAAAACAGCAACAAACTAACCTGAAGCACGAGGTGCGCGCAGTCTTCGGGGGCGTCGTCCCAACGGCTAGTGGAGTCCACCGAAGCACCCAATCCTCTACCTGGGCTGTTGGACTCCCGCGTGCCTTGCGCCACTGCCGCGCTGATCCACTCGTCCAACGACAAAGTTGAAGCCATGGATTTACCGCTAAAATTGCTACCCCTGCTTCTGCTGTGGCCGTTGCTGTTGCTGCCAGTGCTGCCATCTGTGCCAAGAGCATCTGTCGATTCATCGCCAACCGCAGGCTCCCTAGATTTGGGGCTAGTAGTGCTAGAGCTCCTCGAGCTGAGGTTGGAGTACTTAACAGTGGAAGGTGCACCCATGCATTTGGCATCCCATAGAGCCAGGGCAGTAGTAGCTCGACCGTGAGCACACAACACCACAGCGCACTGCCCCACCACGCTCCACGGCAGAGCCGCGTTGTGAGAGAGCACCACGTCCAGCACCCAAGCGAGCTCGGCTGCCCATGCCGCACCACTCGTTAAACTGGCACGAACACTAGCTGTTGAGCTCAGTGTTGAAGTAGTGGGAGCGGGGTTGTCACTGTTGCTGTAGTTGTGAAAGCGGCGGGTGCGGCGGCGCGTGCGGTGATCGATTCCATCGACTGCTTCTTCCTGATTCGCAGAAGAAGATGCGGATGCTGCTGCGTAGCACAGCTGAGACACCAGATCCATGTACAGAGCGTTGTCGAGGCGCACCTTAAATGAAGAACGGAAAAGCATATATATGTATTGAGAGATAAGAGAAAATGCAAACGAATGCAAGTGCATGAGACCATTGAAGAAGACAAATCGGAGAGTAAGATCTTCGTTCATGGATGTGAAGCTTCGAAGTGGAAAAGAAAGAAAAAGCAGCAGCAGAAGCAGCAGCAGCTTGAATGCGCGCACGCATGCCTCAAACCTCATAGGGGCAGCACGCACGAAACAGCTTCAATGCCGAGGGCAAATCTCTGGCCGGGCCCACTGAGGCGGCAAAGAGAATGTTCGGGTCCATCAGTTGCACTTTTTGCTTCAGTCGGGCTTCCACCTCCTCTTCTGCTTGTTTCTCGGCGCCTTCTCTGTCACTGAACTCCCAATTTGCATGCGAAAGGATTTCATGCGAGAGGAGGTCCGAATGCAGCTCGTCTCTTTCTATGCTTGAAATTGCGGCAGCAGGAGCCGCACTAATGCTACCAGCACCTGTAAGATCACCACCGCTGTTGGCTAACTCTCGCGCAGCGCTCTTGCGGGCTTCAGCTTCCGACTCATGGAGGGACATGTCCAGATCTTGCTGAGCCCTTTCACCGGTGAACCAAAAGTTGTCCCATTGGTCCAAACCTCCGCCTGGCCCGCTCGCGACCTGCTGGGTGTTGGGAGGCTGCAGGCAAGCATCAACGACAGAGGTGACGGCGGCAGCAAAGAACGGGTTCGTTTTGTCCACCTGTAGCCGGACAAATGAAACATGATGGTAGGTCGAAAGATAAGTAGCCAATAAAGTACTGTTCAAGTATTCAAGTCGATCTCAGAAGGTATTGAAACATAGTCGAGCGTGCTGTGCACGGTAAAGATTTTTACGGACGGCTTTCAAGATGAAAGAGCAAATTTGGTCGAGAAACGTGAGCCTTTGGAGCCGTTCACAGTATTTGACATAGATTGATAATCTTTTTAAGGCGCAACTCACCCGTGGCGCGCTAGTTGTCCCTGTTGCCTTCGCAGCCTCGCACAGCTCCTCCGCAACGCTCACGGCGAGCGGCAGTCGGTGAGGTACACCAGACATCGGAGGAGGCGGCTGTGCTAGAAGCCTCAACATGGTGAAGGCTCGCCCCTCGAGGCTTCTTGACCAATTGCAGTTATTGCCCTGCTGCACTGGGGCATCGAGCGCAGGTGTGGGGCTAGAGCTGCTGCCGCTACGGCCATGGGAGGTGCCCTCGCCACCGTATTGGGCAGGCTCATCAGGCCAAGCACCTTCAGCGATCGCTCGGCGGAGCATACTGAGTGCATCATCCGACTGAAAATGAAATAAGAGAGGGATAGATTGAGCAGGTGCAAGGCCTTAGATTTAATGTTGACCTAGCTCTAGCTAGACAATAACCCTTCTCCCTAGCCCACATTTTTGCATAATTTGTCTTCAAAGAATACAGGTAGGCTAAAACTGTTCGTACTCACAACTTGGTCCGCCGAGAAACGCCGCCGCCCACGAAATCCACCGCGGAATAAAATCTGCCTCGAATGCCGAAGCATCACAAGAGATGCAGCGGGTTGGGGGAAAGTATATCAGAGATGTCTCAGACGCTTTAACCCAATGATTTGTATAAGACAAGGAGGTGTTATGACACGAGAAGCACGCAAGGAATCTCCCTCTCCTAAATATTCTCGTCTGTCAAGCCAAGAGGCAAGCAAGGGAGTCAACAACAATCATCTTGCCAAAAATCGCTACTATACCCTGTAGAGATTTGTACTGTACTGAACTCTCGCCGGGCATGGCATTCGCTTTTCACTTTTGACGGCACAGAAGCGACGGCTACTGTCACAGGATCGGGACCAGGAGGCATGTTGAATTGATGAAGTCGATCGGATTGTCCATATACCCCTTCACTCATTTCCTTTCATGGATAGACAGAGCTACTAAGGGTAGTCACTAAGCGCTATAGTATCAACTAATACAGAAGTAGCTTTTAGACGCGGTGTGCTGACAACAGCTGACAGTGCCAACATATTTAGCTCGTACTTGGCTACTGCAGTAACATATCGTAGAGCCATGAGAGGAGGACCTATTGTGCTCGCACTTTTGGCTTGCAATGCTCCTGTGACCACCCAATCCAATCTCCAAAAGAAGGAAAAGTCCAAGCGAAGGAACTTGTTTGGTACACCCATGTGTTCAGCTGACGGCATATGCCACGAAAACGCTACCGTACCCACTCCACGGACGCCATACAGCGCACGGACCCTCGAGCAATTTCAGGCTTGGACCAACGAACACAACTTGTTGGTAGCAAATGCTGCTACCTACACGAAGCATTTGACGACCCGAAATCCGCTTGAGTCGCGCTCGCGCCCTCTCATACTCCTGGGCGACTCCATTACGGAGAGCTACTTGGGGACGTCCTTTGGAGACAAAGTGGAGCGCGCGGCCGGCACGCCTCAAGTGCTCGAAACCTTCGCCCAGACCCACGCGCTCCTCCCATTGGTGCTCGGCATCAGCGGGGACCAGACGCAGCACTTGCTGTGGCGGCTGCAGAACGGCGAGCTGCCCATGGGGCGGGTTCGAGAGCTCCCGGGTGCCACCTTTGTGGTCTTGATTGGCACAAATAATCTAGGCAGCGGCATGATGCCGGCAGAAGCCGCCGCAGGCGTGATGGCCATAGTCGATTGGCTGCTCTTAAACACCGCGGGCAAAATCGTCGTGCTCGACTTGTTACCTCGAGGCGACGGTTAGTCAACCTAAAGGAGTTCGAGCCAGGGCAGGGGGGAGGGGGGAGGGCGCAGTGTGGTGGGTGATTCTCTTCCTCATTGCCATCCTTCGCCTCAATTCTGTTCAGTCTACCTACGAAAAGATATTTACCCCTAGCCGAACCTCAAAAGACAATCCTAAGCACAGAAGAATTATCATTGCTTCACGTTTTCTTTGAGCGTCGTATGCTTGTGCTTTGTGCTGGTCGTGTACCCATTTTCCGTTCGTGCAGGTAAATTTAAACTCGACAAGCTTTGCCCGCCGAGGTGCGCGCCTGGCGGTGGACCTTTTTTGTCCTTCATGCCCGCCGTGGAACGGGTACGTTTTCTGTTGAAAGACATCTCCTGTTCCTTCTGTTTTGTATTTTAAAATCGCTCGACCCTTCCTTCTATCTCTCATGTTGTTGGCTGTGCTGCTTTCTACCCAAACAACTCTTGGCTGTCGTTGACTGACACACACACAATCAAAACTACCTTAGGTGAACAACATGGTAGCGTCTAGCATTACCTCTCTGCAGAAGCGCACTGGAGCTTCGGGGCGGCTGATGCATGTGCGGCGCTGCGGCGACGAGCTGATGACACGAGGGGCCAGAGCTCAGCGCCAAGAGCACGGAAAACCAGGCAGCGCTTATGGGCGGTTTACACCCACTGAAGAAGAGGTGAAAGTCCTTTTTTTCCTCTTTTCATTCGAATACATAAATTAGGGAGGCTGTTGAGCCGTCGATACTTTTTTTTGCAACCTTTTTCCTTAATGGTTATGAAAGTTTTCTCAGCAGTGTGTTCGCTCCCTTGCTTACCTTTCTTTCGCTTGTTTATTTTGTAAAGGTGGAACTGGAGCTCATGCCGGATCGTTTGCACCCGAACGCCGCTGGCCATGCTATCTTGCTGCGGTGCCTGGCGTCGTCCGGCGCATTGGGGCTGCCGAGAGGCAGGGCGAGAAAGGTGAGGCTTTCTGGTCGCATGCAATTGTTATTAAAGAAAAGATTAATGGAATCGCTCACTTCTTTGGGCATATTTCTTGACCTTTCGAGTTGCTTTTGCTTCGAAATGCTTTTATGTGTCCATTCGTTCACACTTGCATGTGTGCTGTGTGCTGCATCTGTGGCGTTGTTGCAGTAGGGAGGCCGGGTGTTTCGCAACATTTTGACGTCACGAGGTCACCCAGGCTAGTCATGCTGGCTCGAGCAGTGTGAGCCATACCAATTTGAAAAAGAAACTCCAGGGTCTAGTTATTGATCAAAATTGCCTGATCTATTCAGCGTGACTTGAGAAACGAGATAGTGCCAAGTAGGCATAGAGTAGTCTTACTCTTCGGCGATACAAAAGCGATGAGTTGTGTTATGCATTTCTCCTGGCTACGTGGAACTATGCGTGAGTGCATGGGTTTTAATTCAACCCCGTAGTAATGAAGTATATATTTGGGAAAGTGGTACATGAATCCTGCTGCATTAGGAATAAGAGTTCCACGTCAAAGCATCAAAATGCTACATGTTGCGAGCTGAATGCTGAATGCTTCATGTGTTATGCATATAGCTATAGTCTACCTATAGTTCGGTCCTTAAGAAGGGTGAAGCGGCAATGGCTGCGGCTATGCCGTTTGATCCCCACTCACGGGCATCAATTGGCGAGGTGTTCTGCTATCTGTACTCTTCTCCTCCATCGGCCAGGGCTCAAAGCAAATGGAGGGCAACACGTAGCTCACCGTGAGACTGGGGTCAGGCGGTGGAGAGCGACGACGGCGACGACGACGACGCTGATCTCTATCCGGCGAAAGCGGGCGTTCCCACGTCGACTCCCCTGTACTAGCATGAAACCAGTACGGTGCAAAGCTCCTCTCGTCGAACGCCTCGTGCCAGCCCTCTGGTAAGCTCTCGGTTTCGTACGAATAATCGTCGGAATCACCGCTGCTGCTGTCGCTGTGGTACTTCCCATCCGAGTCCACATAACCCCCAACACCGCTGAATTGCAAGTTCTCTGCACTGTTGTCGTGGTCCTCTACATCGCTGTTTTCAGGCCCTCTGATTTGGTCTGGAGTGCGAGCAAGACTAGTGCTGCTGCTCCTATTGTCAGTATTTGGACTCCCAGGGCGGCTACTGCTCCACCTCTGGCTGTTCTCCCTCGAGAGCTTGTTGGAGCTCGCATGCGGGTGCTTCTTATTGCTATTTTTGCCGCCACCACGCCCTCCGAGTACCAACATCTGTGCTGCTGCCGACGGCCCCTGCACAACTTTCGTGACCTTGCCCATGCCCGCCGCAGCCGCAGCCGCTTTGATCGCCGCTTCTCTGGAGAGTGCGTCTTCGTAGACCATGCACGCGTGCTCCTGCAGCAAGATATTGGCTTCTTTCAATACTAAATTAGCGCGCTGGGTGGCTAGCGCGTTGCTGACAATCGCTCGATTCGCGCGCCTTTCCAACCGGTCTTGGGCCCGGTTTGGGGCGTCCATCACCCAAAACACTCGCCGCCGCGCGCGCCGCGCCAGCTTCTTTCGCGCTGCTAGCGCTTCTTTCTGCCGCAGCTGCTCCTCCAGCGCGTCAAGATCCTCTTCTAAGTCGTTGTCCTCTTCTGGTCCAACGGTCATTTGGTGAGGACGCGTGTGCACTACGACGGGTGGACCGAAGGTAGGCGACTCCCACGGCAAGCACAGGGGCACAGCTGGCGCTGGTATGGGTGCTGCGTTGTCTGGCGAAGCATCGCTAGTAGCGCTGTCGCTATTGGTTGTTGTATTGGGAAACGCTGCTACCAGCCGCTGATGGGCGGTCTTGCATACCTCAAACGCGCGGCCGTACTTTGCACCCGCAAAGTCGGCAATCAATTGCTTCAATTTGGCACCCCATGGTCCTGCAGACCCGCCCACGTACGTTCCTCCCTGTAACACCAAATCACGAAGGTTTGGCGCTGCCGCTGCTGCTCCTACTTCGGCTGCTCCGTCGGCCGCTGCTCCTTCAACTGCGAGGGCAGTTGCAGTTGTTGAAGCTTCCGGGAATGGTAATTCTGAGAAGGGTGGTAATGGTGGGCCACCTTTCAACAAACTTCGCAAGGTACAGGGGCGCACTTGCCAGGAAGGTGCACTCGAGACCGTGCTTACCTGACAGTGAGATGTGTTTACAAAAAGTCGCATGCAGAAACAAAGCAGAAAGATTCAGGAAAGATCATGAATAGACAATTGAATCTGAAATTGAGTAATTTACGGCGGCATCAAGAAACGAATAAGATATGAAAAGCCTTTTCTTGAATCTCTTCCAATTTTCATTCCACTCCACTTCCTCGTATTTGTTCATTTTCTACTTGCTTGTGCGTTTAACTCACCCGCCGGCTCGCCTGTCGGCTGTTCAGCCGGCTTGAGTGCGTCAGAGCCGAGCTCGCCGACGCCAGCTGCCGGTACGTCGCGCTCCCGCTGCTCAAGCCACCGCCGCCATTGAGGCCTCGACTGACGGTACCGTTGCCTCGGCTGTTGCTGCCATTGTTATGGTGGCCACTGCTGCTGATGCTCAGGGTTCCTGCCTGTCCCAACGCCACGGCCGCTGCTTTCACCAGTGGCGTCGTAGGCTCTTTCCATTGCCCTCTGTCGCCTCCGCCTCCTCCGCTGTCCCCGTTCCATGCAACTCCGGCGCCAGTGAGTTGACCTGAGAACATGAGCGGTGAGAGAGGCTCTTCGCCGTCATCGCCGCCACCTCGGCCGTCGTTCCTGAACTCGATGTGCCTCTGCGGGGTTGCAAGGACGCTGTTGGACTTCACGCTAGCTGCGCCCGAGGAAGCTGCAATCGAGGCGGAAGCCGACAGCTTTGCCCTTCGGCTGGGCGTGAGAGTAGCCCGACGAGCTGCAAAGGGGGACACTCGGGTGCTGTCTTGCTTTTTGCGGATGGCCCGCCTCGCAGCAGCCCAAGATGGTTGGCTGCCCGGGGTAGTGGCGCCACTGGTGCTGTTCCGACTGCCGCTGTTCTTGCTGCCTTTACCTGGAGTCCCACACCTGCTGTTGTGAGTGCCGTACATCCGGTCAAGCTGCCGTTGCTCTTGCTCGAAGAACCAGTAAGGGCCACAGCCAGGCGGGCCGAGGGCGCCGAGAAGCACCTGAATCGGAGGAAGAAGAAGAAGAAGAAAATGATCATTACTGTACTGAGAGAATGACCAGATAGAAAGGTGTCCATCATTTTAAACAAGATGATTCCACGTGAAATCACTTTTGGTAGGTGCTTTCCAACCACTTGAAAGAAAATAGACCTTGGGACAGGTAGAAACAGAAAGGTGCCATAGTTTCACTTACCTCTTGCATGAAGGTCGTAGCTTGCTCCACGTCTGCTTGCACTTTTGCCTTCAACACTTGCGCTCCATAGGAGCGCAGCCGCTCGCTCGCAAACTGCACAGCGTCGCTGCCGCCACTCGCAATGGCTTCGACCACGAGCTGGTGTTTGGTTCAACATCCGCCATCGCCACCGCCGTGTCCGGACATTTTCGCCCGCAATACAAACAACGACATAATTGCAAGTGAACAAACATAATGAGGTGAAGGCGGAGCCTGTTAAGTAAGAAGCATCTGTCACCATTTTCGTTTCATGCCCTGAAGCTGAATTCTCAGATACTTTGAAACTATGAAACTTACTCACACACACAACCATAGACCGGCGCCCAAAATTTCTTCCATGCATTTATGTTCACCAACGAAATCTTACCTCGTAATCATCTTGCAAGCTCTGCGACGCAAACTCCAGGGCCGTCCCCGTGGTCTGCACTGCTCGTAGCACAATGGGGCGATCAGCTTGCAGGATTGGGTCTGAAAATTGCAGCGCTTCGCCGCTTTGCCCAACCGCTGCGAGGACCACTTCTGGATGGCTTCGCAAAGAACGATCCGCCTGTGTTTGGTCAAATGATTAGTTGCTAGTACATAATTTATGAACAAAGAAGAGAAGAGAAGAAAAATCAAAAGTAGTGATAAGGCTGCTGTTCCATCTTTCAAAAATTCAGCAGGTTCTTTAATTTTTGCCACGGCCATACATTTCTTCAATTTTAGTTCTAAACTTGCAACTGCACTTTCAGTACCTAGTAATAGTTCTTGCAATCTTTTATGAGTTAGTACTCTTCTTCTCCTCTAATTTATTACCGACGCGAGGCAGAACCCATCGATGGTGCAGGCGTCGGTCATGAAGTTTACGTCTGCCAAAAGGTCCAGGGAAGCCGCGCCGACGGCTCGGGGATCTCGGCAAATGGCGCCGAGCATGAACCGAGCGTGGCGGCGCAGGGCCGGCGACGCATGCCGAAGGGCCAAGCCACCCTGAGAAAGGGGAGGGTGAAAAAAGGGGAGAGATCATGGCAATTCCAAAAGGAAGTGCGCCCGCATGGAGAATTTAGTTTTAGAAGAACTGAAGAGAAGAGTAGAAAAAGAGAAAGTGAAAGGGGGAGAATTGAATATGAGGAAATGAAGAAATTGAAAGTGTCTGCACTAGGAACTAAATTGATTTGACCCTCATGACAGAGAAACAGAGTATTACGAGACTATTCGAACATGAAAATCTTTACCTGCCCAACGACTTTGTCGCACGCAGTCATGAGCGCAAGATTTGAGGAAGCCGATTCCGCCAAAAACTGAAGGGCCGCAGGATTGCTACGCGCAGCCTACCGAAAATAAAGATGAGATGGCGGATATGGTAAATGATACCACCTATAATACCATATCCTAGTACCATAGAGTTATTGGGGTTTTGATGGGAATTCAGTAGTGGTGTGGTAGGTGGTATGGGTTGGTATTATCTATCAGTGCCGCCATATCAAAAGACGACGCAAAGAGAGACAAGACACGGACAAACACATACATACAATTTTAGTCCAACCGAGTCTACCGTTCACATTGCCATGCGATTCAATTACATAACAAAAACAAGCGAACGGCGGTAGAAAAGTATGAAAAAAAAATCAATAACCTGAAGGACAATCTTGGGGTTTGCGCGCAATTTTTCGTGCGCAAATTGAAGGGCGTTCGCGTCCTGAGTCACGGCTGCCAACACAATCTCGTGGTCTCGTCGCAAGTCCACGCTTGCCCATTCTAAGCTGCGGCCTTGGGTCGAAACGCACTCCAGCACCTAAAACGAAAGTAACGCCAATGCCAAGAAGAAGGCGAGACAGGCATGCTGATCAAAATACAACAAAAACAACAACAACAAAGCTATGCAAAAATAAGGAAAATCAGTGTGTCCATGCAACGAGGATAGTTCCACTCAAACGAGGCGCACAGGTTCGCTTTGCCATTACTAAGGAAAGTGTCCTTATAGTTTATTCTATGAGGTGGCGGTGCACTTCATTAGTATACGCAAAATTCCTTCTCCCCCATCTCTCGTCTTCTGGCATTACCAGGCTACGATTAGCTTGCAAGCTCGGATGGGCCCACCGCAGGCCGTTGCAGTTTTGCCCGCACACCAGTCGCACCACTTCCGGGTTGGCCCGAATGGCGTCACTGCAGTGGCCGAGAGCGTCTGCGCCCACCTGCACATGGGGTTTTTGGTTGCGTAGTTTTCAATGTTGGTGTTTGATTGTCATAAAGGCGGGTTCACGGGGAAAGTATACAATAAGTAGGTTTTCATTCGTATGCGTAAAAAAAATATGTATCTAAATTTCCTCTGCGTTGATGTATTTCAGCATCCACTTTAAAACCCAACATGCCAGTCCCAAACCACTCTGACATTCCAACAAGTCATAAACCCTTGACCGAAGGTATATAAGCTCAGCTGCACTACCACTTCTCCTTCATCTCCTTTGGATCTCATGCGAACCCAAAAGCCTTCTTTGACCTGGGGGCGCCCCCCCCCCCCCCCCCCCCCGCGGGGGGGGGCCCCCCCCGGCCGCCCGGGGGGGGCCCGGGGGGCCCAGCTGGACCGCCAGTGGAAGTGGAAGAGATGCCCCAAGAGGTGCTGGACCAGCTGTTTGGGCGCACAGATGCTCCTGCGGTGCCGGCACAGCCAAAGGGGTATGTGGGGGGCATTGCCATGGACAGTGACTCCGATTCCGACAGTGACTCCAGTGACTCCGATTCCGACGGCAGCAGCAGCGAAGAAGGCGAGGAGTAAGGCACCCGCCTACTTCGTGTTGTACTACGCAAATCAATGCATCCTATAGCATGCAGTGTGCTCGTCATCGCTGGCGCAGCCCCCCCCTTTGAGTCTCCCAGCAGGTCTATTTACCCCCCCCCACATACAGCACAAGCAGCCTGTCTGATGCGGACAGTGATTCTGTCCTGCACCTGCACACTCAGCAGCAGCCACAGCGCCAGGGTGCCAGCAATCGCACTGAGGACCCACAGCACCCGCAGCGCACCCACTGCCGCCTCCCCCTCAAACATGCTTCCGGGGCCGTAAGCGAACCAGGACGAGGCAGTGAACAGCAGCAGCATGGCGCTGCGCAGCCAGTAGGGCACGGGCTCGTCGCCTGTCTGGGCGTGGGGGGCCAACCGCCGAGACAAGGCATAGGCGCCGATGGCAGCCACACAGGCGACGCAAGCCGGGGGATACACGGCGCCAAACACAGCCCCCATGAGCAGTGCGACATGGGCTTGGATGCTAATAAAGCTTGCCACACGCCTGTTTGACCATGCACAACACTGCAAAATTGACGCTTCCTCAAGGGGGGGGTTGTCATGCAAAGGGCCAACACGAGGCCCCCCCCGCCCTATGGAAACAGGGGGGCCCTCTTCCCCCAGCAAAGGGAACTCCAGGGACGAGCATCGTGTGTGCACACCGATACTGCCGCCAGATGTGGCAATGCTCGAGAATGCAATGCCAGTTGACGTGGATCGCCGCTGGCTTGGCGACGGCAGCCACGCCTCCCGGGATTTGGGGGCATGATAGCAGCAGGGGCAACATCCCTTGCGACGGGCCTGCTGCAGAAGTTGACGCGGTGCGCCTCGCGTGAGCTCACCCATAGTGCGACCCGAGTGCCACTGGATGAGCGCCAAGGCCAGCACTTGTGCTGCTTGAATGGCCAAAATGAGGGTGGCTTGTGGTGCAAACAAGCGGAACCCAGCACTGGCACAAGTGCCACGCCACAGCGGGGGTGAGTCGATGGTAACAGTTACATTCACTGATCGTATCCATAAACAGTTGGGTATCCCTGCACGAACCTGGCACTCCGGGTCAGGAAAGTCATCCAGGCACAAAAGTCCGCAGTCGTCATACTGGTACTCGACAGCCAGTGTCGCCGGCTTGTTCCATGGAACATGGTACGCATAGCAAGCTTGAAGCTGGACCAATGTTGCTATAGCAGGAATTACTGTCGCAAGGATAAGCTGTGTAGCTGCCACAAACCCGCCTGAAGATGGCGAGCAGGCTTCACTGCTTGGGCTCGCCTGTCCTGCCCTGCGTCGGCCAAGGCACCGCATCGCCGCTACTGGCAGCAACAAGCTATTGCTCACCATCTTGCATAATGAAGTGAATGCAGTGAATAATATCAGACCGTGTGGAATAGCCAGAGTGGATCGCACATTCCAAGCATTCGCCTGAGCGATTGACAAGAGAATGTCCAGGCAGAGGTTGAACAGCACAAAGCAGAACAGCAAGCCACAGAAAGCGAGCACGTTGACGAGCAACTTTCTCACCCCAAAAGATTTGCCCGGGCAAAGATTTGGGCAAACCTGGGTGGATGCAATTTCAGGCACTTGCAGGTGCATACAACCCAAGTTGTCACTGCCGGTGGTGCTCTCAAGTCCTGACAGGGATGAGGGCTTGTACAGGGGGGTCATGAGCAGACCGACAAACAGCAGAAGAGTTACTAGCAGTATGAAGCTGTTGACACTGCGGTGGTACACTGCTGACCCCCACATCCCACCGGCGCACTCGTATACAGATGGATGCAACACGCCCCAATGCACAAGGGACAGCACCATAGCAACCAGCAACAAGCACGAAATGCGGACTGTTTTGGACAAAGCAAACACTCTCCGCGACGATGCCTTGTTCACCATGTGCTTGTACCGCGCGAACCATCCTCCGAGAGCCAACACGGCCAAAACTGCCAGAACAGAAGCCACCATGTCCAGCTGCCAGGGGGCAGAGTCGCACGTGTACGATGCAGCAGTGGTATCGAGTGCAGACACTGCAGCAGGTAAAGGACACTGAAAAGAATTGCCATCCAGCACAGAGAGACTGCCGTTTGACAGCGACTCGTCAGCTGCAGCAAGGCCATCCAGGCTACAGGACAGCAGATTCTCATCTAGACGCAGTGTCGCCAGACCGGGAGCCAGAGCCATATAGGCTGACAGCTGACTAGGAATGGCCCCATCAATAGAATTCATGCCCAGATCAACGCCGGTCATTGATGATGTCACATTCACCGTGCCTCCTTTGAGAACTAGCGGCCCACGTAGTAAATTGTCGCGCAGACCAACGGTTTGCAGCTGGCCACCCAAGGACAGATGTAGGAGGCCAGGGGGTACGCTGCCAGTGAGACTGCAATGCTGTGCTGATATCACTCTGAGTTTGTCAAAAGCTGTCCAGTCCTCATGCAGCTGCCCCGCCATGTGCCGATTGCCATCCAGCACAACATAGGTGAGGTTCGTTAGAGCCTGAAGTGGTGGTATCATGTCAAAATTGTTGTTGAATGCAATGATAGCACGTGTGCTGGACGGTAAAGCAGGAATGGGCCCGGTAAGATTGTTCTCGTGGATGATCAGGTTCACTAAAGATGGCAACTTGGTTGCAATGTTTGCATCCAGTGTGCCGAGAAGATTCGTGTTACTCACATCGAGCAGAACAAGCTGAGGTAACACGGGAAGTTCGACTAAAAATTGCGCTGGCAAGCTGATGCCTCGCAGATGAATGGCACTGAGGTCGGGTTTGTTGCCAATCCAGGCGCTGGCCAGGGTACCAGCAGCAATGCGCAGCTTCACATTGTGCCCAACACTGAAAAGCTTCAACATATTTAAGCTGGCTATAGGAGGAACTACTCCGCTGAAGTCGTTGAATGAAAGCAATAAATATTTCATGCTTGAAAGCTGAAAAACAGAAGTTGGCATCCTTCCCTGGAATTGGTTGTTGTTCAAGAATAAAGCATAACACTCCGAAAGGTTCCCAAAAATGTCTGGCAACACACCAGTCAGCTTGTTGTTTTCCAAATCAAGTAATCGCAGCTTGGTCAACTGCCCGAGGCTTGCAGGCAGCTCTCCACTAAGGCTGTTATCGTTCAGTTGAAGTCTTTGGAGGGTTTTGATGTTGCCAAGCAAATCAGGGATAGTGCCGTTTAGCAAATTGTACTCCAACCGCAGCTGTTTCAATTTCTTCAGTCTGCCCAAACTGGCAGGCACGGCCCCTGTGAGTTTGTTTGCTTGCAAGTGCAGGTTTTCAATGCTTCGCAAGTTTCCGAAACTGCCCGGAATACTCCCTGAGAGCCTGTTCTTGTTCATGTACAATAAGATGAGGTGTTGCAGCCCACCCAAAGTGTGTGGGATAGCACCATCTGAGCTTCGAGCAAGCTCAGGTTTCCGATGCTCTCAGGTATCAGGCACGGGCCCTGTCAGGAGGTTGGTCCGCAATGCCAGGAGGCGCATCTGCGCCAGCTGTCCAATGCTGGATGGGATAGTACCACTTAGCTTGTTAAACCCCAAGTCTAACACGTACAATTTTCGAAATCGCCCGATACTGTCAGGGATAGGCCCGCAGAAATTGTTGCCCCCCAGCTCTACAATTTGCAGCTGCTCCAGACCGCTGCATTTAAGCGAAAATTGCACCAATTTTGGAGAGCCATGCATTGTTCCAAAAGCCTGCTTTCCGACCTCAGTGCCCTGGGCGCATTCCGAGACGGAGAACAGGGATGCAAGCGTGCCGGACAAGGTGCACTTTGGCAGCACCAGAGCAAGAACACGGCGATTTACGTCACCAACTGTACCCGAGCAGCCATCAACATGCCTTGCCGTGCCAATGCCAGGCCATGAGTCGTCACAGGGGTCGCTGCTTGAATTGCTCCATTGAGTATTGGCCAAGCAAGAGCCCTTCATACCTTGGTTTACTTTGTACCAATGCTGCAAGGCCAACTTGTCGGGGGGGAATGTCAAAGCTAACGCAGTATAGGCAGTTATGGACGCTGCAATCACCATCAAGACAATTGGCTTGCCTTGGAGGAATGTGGCGCGCCTCTGAGTTTGCGGCAATAACGGCACGTGGCTTTCCAAGCGCGGGCAAGGTTGTGCGCAGCGGCTTCGGTGTAGTTCGATCGCCTTGCATTGTTGCATGCCGCAAGGGAGAAATAAATCAGCACGAGAGGTGTTAGCACTAGACATGGTGATGAAGCATCGTCTTGGGCGCTGCTTGAGCGGCACCAAAGGACCATTCCACAATTTGTGAGTTTGACTTGGGTTTGGCGGCATGTTTCGGAACCAGGGAAACTTCATGGAGCAGACTGTAGCAAGTGGATATTTGCTCAAAGAATATTCTGTATGGGTCACACTTCCACCCTGAACTACCTGCTTTCCGCAACTCATGCACACGTCACAGTCACTGACTGAGATTGTCGCTCTGCGACTTGCCGAAACTAATGCCTGTTCACTCCAAATGCGCCAGAGCTCAGAAATTATTATGCGCTTTAATAAATTGAGTGTGTCATGCCATACGGTAAAGCTTATTATGACTGTTGTGCATTCGAGCGTCTCCTTCCAAGCAAAGTCTGCGCCCGCGGCCCATTGACCCCCCATGCGGGAGGGGAGGTAGCAGGACAGTGAAGCTTACTGTGAGGAGTGGCAGCCCACACGCAGACTGCAATATGGTAATTATCTAGCACCGACACCTAGCCACTTCTCACCTCCCCATGATGCAGGGAGGGTCACGCAAACGGCACATCTTGCTGGCGGCCGCTCTTGACGCCGCAGATTGTTGACAATGTGCGGGCCTTTCGACAGCCTATTTCTCCACTTTTGGCTCTCTTGCATGAAAGTCAAATGAGGAGCGCTTGCTACAGGGGTGCTATTCTCTCAAGTGCAGGCAGGTGTTCCGCCTGCCCAGCTGGGCCCCTTGTGTTCAAGGTGCAGTACTGCCAGCCCCGGGGGCAACGAGACAGTTCATCAATTTTCACATCAATGCAACAAAAGTGCCTACACAGCCGTGGCGTTGTACATGCCGTCATACAGCGCCAGCACCGCATCGTTCCATTGCTGGCGCACAACATGGATGGTGTCCATTTGTGCCGCTTTGATTGGGTAGCACCGGTTCGTCAACAGAATCGTAATCACCCCGCGTGTAGGGTCCGCACAAATCTGTGTGCCCGTGTACCCTGTGTGTGTGAAGGTGGAGCTGGACAGTTGAGAGCAACCGCGATACGTGTTGGCCTGGTAGTTGTTGGTATCCCACCCAAGTGCCCGAGAGGACTGGCTAACGTTGTGCACAGTGGTGAAGCGATGCACTGTGGTGGCGTTCAGGAACGTGCTGCTGTCTGCGGGCGCAAACAACAGTCCCCGCATGAGCTTCATCAAGTCGTACACATTGCTGAAGACGCCGGCATGCCCTGCGATGCCCCCCAGGGCAAACGAGTTCTCGTCGCTCACCTGTCCCTGCGGCTGGAACATGCGGTAGTAGTCGTCTTGCCAGGTGGGTGGAATATGGGCCCATGTGTCCTTGCTGGGCAAAAAGCCCGTGTTCTGCATGTCGTTGGCCTGAAAGACAAACACACGGGCGTACGCCTCGTAGTAGCAGCTGTGCTGCAGGCCAGTGCCGTCAGGGGCGTCTGCGCAGCTGGGGTGCAGTTGCTCTGCCTTGATGTAGCCCAGGTCATGGGCCAGCTTTCCCACCACATACTGCAGGGTGATCATGGACAGGTCCGAGTACAGGAACTTGGCCCCGGGGGGGTTGATGAGGGTCTGCTTCATGAGGCCGGTGTATGCTTGGTCCACACATGTGTACACTTCAGACACAGGTGTGTGTGAAGTAGCGGGGCACGCGAACTGTGCTGACCAGTACATCGGGTTGGGGTCCGGTGGGTATCCCGCGTTATGCAGCAAGCAGTTCTCCACAGTGATGACTTCCTTGCCATTGTTGGCGTATGATGGGCCCAACAACGAAACGTCCGAAATGAGCGTGTCTAGAGCAAGTTCGCCGCGCTGCGAAGTTGTCAGTATTGTGCAAATAGCAAGGTACAAAGCGATTGCCTCAGGTGCAGTGCACCAGTTTGACGAAAAGGCTGGGGCTTCATACCTGATAGAATGTGGCGATAGCGCTCGTTGTAGTTGTCACTTTTGTCAACGAAGCAAGATCATACTTGGTGTCCACGTGCACTGCTGGATTGGATTTCGAGATTGGCGCCTTGGCGCCGTATGTGAAGTTACCGTAAGCTCGGCTCCACTGCATATTGTTACCGATGGACATGGCAGCCACAGCGCCTGGGGTGACTTTGCGAGAGATTGCACCGTTTATAACTGTTTTGAGGGTAAGAATGTATGATACTGCACTGCAAGAACAATCGCCACGAGCATTACGCACTGGCGTCAATTGGAGAAAAATCCTGAGCAATCGCGACTGCGGCCGCTACCGCAACCAAAACCGACTGAATGCACTTCATGGCTAGCAGAGGAGGAGCAATCCGCTTAATATTACACTGCTGATTGTATTTGCCTGTTTCACTGTTTCTGAAAACAATTTTGGCATACAGGACAGGCAGACACGCCCTGGGCTACGCAAGGGACCAAGGGGGGCAAGGGGGGGAAACAAACATGGTGCACGACAAAACGCAGAAGTACCCCCCCCGCATTGAAGCAAGTACTTTCTGCCAGTGCAAGATACTGCCGTCATGGGATGTTTCAGTGGGCACAGCCAAGCAGTAACAATGCGCGCAGTTACTGCACGTCCATCCTGCTGACCTCCAGAAGAAGAAACAGCAGGTAGAAAATAGCTGCCTGCTTGTTCTGTTAACATCCAATCTGTCACCTGTGGTTAGCCTTCACTTGCAAGTGCAATCCCGTTCGGCTGCCCTCCCCCCCATCAATCCCATGGCCTCAGCAAGCTGGTGAGACCCTCTCCTCGTCGAGCGGTCTTGAGTCGGGATCGCTGGCTCTCCGCAGGATGGAGGGAGAGAAATGGTATGAATTGTGGGTTGATCTATGTAACCCACAACACCACCACCACCTCTCCACCGCTTTCTCTTCACAAAGATGCGTCTGAGTGAGCCGGGTTCCGCCTGCCAATCAGAGCAGACTTGCTCATTGGGGCCAGGCGGAGGAAGGAGCGATCTTCCGAAAAATTGCACGTGCTATGGCGGCTAGCCGAATGCACAGGCGAGGCACACACGCGGGGGCCTCGACAGAATTAGGATAAACAGAACTGATTCCGACTGGCCAGACGTAGAGGGCTTGACTTGAGACTCTACATATGCCCCCCCCCATGGGCGGTCTGCGGCCCCTCCTCGTCGGGGTCCTCACTACGCTAAGACCCTACCCACAAGGGGGGTCTCTGCTGACCGAGGGGGGGGCAGCCAGCAAGCCAAGCAACCGAATTGCGTGATAATGAACCCCACTGCCAAAATGAATTGCTCTGAGCAACATTCTGTTTGATTTTTTGTCGTGTTTGGATGGCATCCTGGAGCTTTTGGCTGCCATCGTCAAGCACAGCAGACATGTCTGCAGCAGAAAGACCAGCAGCACCGCCGGCAGCGAGCGACCACGAGCTGATGGTTGCTGCTGCGACTCGAAGTGGTGCTAAACTATTGCCTGAAATCGATTTTCGTGCTTCTGATTGCGGCTTCTCGGCGTTCACCTCGTCAGACGTCAAGGAGCAGAGCACACTGATGAGCATTCCATATTCCGCAATTATGACGCCCCGTCGTGCCATGGGCACTGAGTTAGGCGAGCAGTTCTGTCAACAAGTGGCATTAGATACCAGTAGTGGGATTCCGCCTTTGCCTGTTCGTGCTGTGCTGTACTTGGTGCTTGCGGCTGAGCGCTTGGCCCCTACCCATTCCTTGTGGGGGCCCTACGCCCAGTCAATCCCAGCCGAACAAGACGCTGCCATCTTGTGGAATGACGCCCAGCTAGCATGGATTGCTGGCAGCAACGCACATCCCAACATTCTGCATCGGCAGCACTGCGCCCGCGAGCTGTACGCTGGGGTGCAGGGTGCAGCTCAGCGCATGAAGCAGCGATTGGGAGGGGCTTGCTCCCTGGATCCCGCGCTCTTGACGTGGGATGTGTTCATGTGGGCACATGCCTCGTTCATGTCACGCGCGTTTCCGCTCAAGGTCGCCGGCGAAGTGGACGACCCGGCACACCCCCCCCCTGGCTTCTCGGATGAGGGCCCCCTGGGATCGGCGTTCCCCCCAGGGGCTCTGTTGCCACTCATGGACACGCTCAACCACACTCCCAATGTGCCCATCACGTGGCAGTGCGACAAAGACTGCTTGCGCTTCGTACTGCAGTGCCCCTTGCCGGGGGGGGCTGAGGTCATGAACAACTACGGCGCGAAAGGGGACGAGGAGCTCCTAGTGGGGTATGGCTTTGTCCTATCCAAGGGAGTGCAGGGGGGATACATGAATCCACATGACAGGATTGCTCTGCGCCTGGGGATGGCGGGGGGGCAGTTGCCTGCCCAGGCAGCCCACTTACTGCGCAGGTGTCACCTGGACGGGCGGTATGAAGTGGGCATTGAGGGCAGCCCCCCTGCAGGCTTGCTGCTGCATCTAGCACTTGTGCTGCTGGCTGATGAGGAGGATTGCGTGCAAGCAGGTAGTTTCGAGTGTTTGCAGGGCCTGAGCTCTGCAGCAGCTGCATGGGAGACCATGCGCGCCCAGAGTGGGCCCACTTTTGTGCGCAATGTGTTCCAACGCTTGTTCTTGATGATCCAAGCCAAACTAGCATCTTTTCCATCAGACACCCAGGTGCCAGAATCTGCAGAGAACGACAGTGGCATCACGGGGCCAACAAAGGGGGTGCAGGGGGGTCTCATCACCCTCGAGACACTATGCAGCCGCCGAGCTGGCTACAGGGCTCAGCTTGCTCGGCGTTACCTTGGCACACAGCGCCTTCTTCTTCAGGGGGCCCTGGAGTGTGCTCAGGGGGGGTACATGAGCAGTGCCCGAGAAGTACTGGCAGGCATGCAAGCCGCACAGCAGGCTCTCATGGATGCGGCCGGGACACAGGGAGCGACGACAAGTGCCACACAGCCGCACATTGAGCAGACTGAGGTTGTTCTGTGCGAGGATTCGAATATTCAGACATCCCTGGCTGCGGAAATTGGCGCGGGCAAGGGGGCAGTTCTCGCATCCAAGCCCACAGTCAGGGCAGATGGACAGTGTGTGCTGGCAGTGTTTCCCCTCAAGTATTGTGTCGTAGCAGACCCAGCTGCCTGTGCTCAACTGGTGCCTTCCCTGCATGCACTACAAGATGAACTGTCCGACGTGTCCCTGTTGGCGCTTCAGCTGCTGGGCTTGGCGCTGCATCATGGGAGGCACAGCACTGCCCCCGCAATTTTACGCGCATGGGCACAGCGCGTATCACACGCGTTCAGCTTCACGCTGGAGCGAGCGGTGCCAGGCAGCGCAGAGGACCCCTCCTCACCCCTGCACCGCATCGCCTCCCACAGCGCCCTTCTGCGCGCGCCCCGGCACACGCCAGCACAAGATTTGCCAGATGAAGGCCGGGCACGGCAGCTTCGAGAGGAAGCCCTACTGCAGTATGCTGCAGTAGCTAAGCCGCTGGTGCGCGCACTGGTGCGGGCGCCGTTGGCTGGAGGGCCCACTGGGGGGCAAAAGCGACTGCGCGAAGGGGTTGCTGCCAGCTCTGTCCCCAGCAAGCCGCGTCCCGGCAAAGAGCTGTTCGTCAACGCATGCCTGGCTGTGGAGGAGCTGTCACGCGTCGTGGCACTGGGCTTGAGTGACGCGCTGCGGGTTCTGGTTCCGCTTGTGTGTACGCCCACAGTGCACGATGACAGTGGAAATATGTGGCCACTTCATAGCTATGCACGGTTTGCAGAGAGTACTCAGTCTGTTGAAATTGTTGCCGTGCTGCCGGATGCCGCAGTGGTGAGCACAGCTGCGCAGGTTCTGCTTTTGACGAACCCACAAGTTGTGTGAGCACACTATCCTGCACACAAGTATAAGCCAAGTCCGATTCCAGGCTTCAAGTTGGGCAAACTGTCAGTACCTCGGTGCACCTGTCCCCCCTGCACTGCCCGGGTGCCCACCTGGTCAGATGCCCCCTCAGCTGCCAGCTGACACACCGCAGCACTGTACATACATCACTAGCACTTGGACAACAAAAGAATGTCTCTTTGAGGCGGTAACCCTGTGCTCCCTGCCCCTGCCACTTGCCTGGTGCGGCTTTTGATGCCAATCCTACGCCGGAGCCGGCTCCGCCTAGTAAAAACAGACAAATGGATAGCCTGGTGGCGGCTTCGTAGCTCCCAACTGCTGCTGACTGCAGCATATGAAAGGAGCAGTTCACCACTTTTGACGCTTTGAGTGCGGCGGCAACGCTCACTGCGGCAGTTTCACTGTCCTGCATACCCCCCTGTGTGGGGTCAACTGGCTGCGGACCTCGCTTGTGAGGAGACGCAAAATTCATATGAGTCACAAAAGTCTTCACGAGCAAACCCAAATTTGGTTCGATCCTTCGCTTGTACTTCGAGAGCGAAAAAACCCTGTTGAGCAAGCTCAGCGAATCTTCAAGCTACAAGCTGTGCCGGCGCAACGAGCTTTGCATGTAACGTTAAGGTACTTGAGATACCTGCATTTCTAAGAAAAAATCGCTTTACAGACCGTTGCTTCGTGCTGTGTGCCAGGGTTTAAAAGATAGCTTGAGAGCACAGGAGGTGACTTGGGACCAACCTTGGAACGACGTCAAGGCAGCGTTATTCTGGTATTAAACCCAGATTCAACTGACATGGCGAGCTTTGACGATACGTCTGACAATTTGGCGGAGGTTTTTAGCGAGTTGGTGCGCCTCCAGCTGCGAATGGCAGACCAGGGCCACCTGAACGAAGCTGAGCTCAAGTCACTCACTGCTCAGCTTCCCGACGGTTGGGACGTCGACACAGCGCTGGAAGAAATGAAACACTTCGACTCAGAGCAATCAGAGGAAGCAGATATCAGCACAGGGAATGAAGTTCTTCTGCATCTAAAAATGGTGTCTGGGGGCTTTTTGGATGACACCGAGCTCGACGCAATCTTTCCGAAGCTTCCAACCAATTGGACAGCCGAGGCAGCACTTGCAGCTTTCGAAAATCAAACATCTGGCGATCAGTATCGCCAACTGTGCCTTGACTTGGGTGTTGCTGTGCAGCCCTTGCTGGAGGAGAATGCTGTTTTCGCAAATTCCGAGTCACAGCAGCCCAGCAGTGTGTCACAGCTTATGGCGGCTTCGGCTCATCCTGTCTGGCAGCCCGACGAAAATATGCGCAGCATGATACTTATGGCAAAATCTGGATACCTTGATGATGACGAATTGATGGACTTGGAGTCGCAGCTGCCAGATGGGTGGACAGTTGATGACGCAATTGAGCACGCCGCGAAGCCTCGCCCAAAGCCACCCAGTGGACCACCGCCGAGTAAAAGCCATGATATCATGTTGCCTCCCCCTCAGCAGCGTGGTGCGGTGGCAGTTGCTTCAGGCGGCCTATCGCCCCAGGACTTGGTCATGCAGCTGAGAATGGTTGCAGCGGGGTTCTTGGACGAGAGTGAGCTGGGGGAAGCAGTGCACGCGCTGCCCACTGGATGGACAGTGCAGCGTGCACTGGACGCCTTAGATGGTGCAGATAGCACTGCTGAGGCTGCTTTCTTGGCGGCGTTGGACGCGGGTGCCATCCTGGGGGACGCGCCTGCCAAAGCTCGCCCGCTGCCGGCTTCAACCGGCAGAAGCCCTGCATCACAACCAACAGAGGCACAAAGCACGACAAGCACGGCTCGATCGTCCGGGCAGTGGGGGGATGCTGCAGCCAGTGCAGAGGGGGGGGTGAACGGTGCCCCCCCTGCTGAGCCGAGGCGGGGGTCGCTGCAGTCCATGCTAGCCTTTTTCTCTTCACGAAGGAAGTCGAAATCGTCCTCGAAGTCCGTGGTAAGATAGGCAGCGGGTGCAGTTTGCCTACTCCAAGCGGGGCCAGTGAGAAAACCCATATCAAGTAGCAGCAGTGCATGTGCAAGCTTCAGAGCAGCTGTTCTCCCAAGTGAGACGCTTCAGCGAGTATGACGATTTCAGACGCGGTACATGTTGCTTGCGGTGTGTTCACTGCTTTTGGTCACCACCATACACCCATGGCGTGGTTCAGGGGGGGGCTTGCCATGGCCGATGGAGGGCAGGGCTTGCTTTCACACAGCTTGTGTAAATCAATACCACCTTCCTGAAGAAGCACGCTGACCAGCTTCAAGCTTGCATGCAATAGACATTTGTCCGAAATGGTGAGTAGAATTGGCCGGTGTGCTGGGAGGGCATTTAGCCAAAGCCACCTGATGACGACAGCGAGACTGGCTTCTCAGCAGGCTTTCTGCACCAATGTGGAGGACGAAGTGCTGTACGAAGAGGACAGGCAGAAATCTGACATCAAAAGCCAAGATTTCTACGACGCTGAAGGTCAAGTTAGAAACTACTTTTACTATGTGGACTTGCTCGTAAGTTTTGCGCATTTCCTGCAAAAACTCCACATACTTCTGTGTCCTGCTGCAGGGCCGCTTATACCTGGAGGACACCTTACCGAAGAGCATTGCGACATCATTGAAGAGCGACAAGTTCCTGAACTTCTTCTTCAAACAGGTGCAACTGAACAAGACTTGCCAGCACCTCGACTACGTATGTGCTCAAGATAAATCTGCTGCTGTCCCCTGCACATGTTCACAACTGCACAGCCGTTCATGTCACCATGCGGCAAAGAAAACAACTTCATCAAACCTGCTGATACTCCCATAGTATTTGATGGCATCCAAACGGAAGCTGGAGGCAGCAGTGAATCAAGCGGCACAGGCCAGGTGCTTGTGTACGGCGACAGTCTGACAGCTGCACTGCACCCCCTTGGCCTGTACATGAGCCCCCACGGCGGTCGCATGTACCTGCATGCACAAGGTCTGCGTCTTGCAGGCGTGGCCTTGGCCCGCTCTCAGCTGGCGCTGCAGGTGGCTGGGGGCATCTCCCTCTTCGACAGCACAGCAGAGGCACGGGAGGCGCTGCGCTGCCACGGGGAGCGCTGGCAGGCACTGCTGCAAGTGCCACCTGCAGACAGCCCCACACCTGCACCCCCCAGCATCAGACGTCGTCGGTCTCGGGCCCCCGCTTCGCCCAGCTTCCCGCATAGGGTGGATGCAGCACTGCAGAGTGCACAGGCTGAGGGGGGGGGTGGTGTGGAGCTGGGGTGCCCCCTCCTGGGGCTTCGTGTGGGGGGGCCAGAAGGGCAAGTGCTGCTCTCCCAGGCGGAGTTGGATGCGGCGGCGCCGGAGGAGCATCTGTGGCCCGTGTGGGATGTGCGGGTGCACCCGGGGCACACAGTTGCTCGAGAGTTCTGGCCCGAAGCTGCTTCTAGCGAAGCCGAGCAACGCTGATGCTGAGCGCAGGGGTCGTATCACTGTGCTATCATTGGTGTGTCAGCTGTGCTACACCTCGCTCATGCATGTATTCATGTCTGTGCGCCGCTGAACAGCAGCGCTGCCTGTGGAGGGAGACCAATGGCGTGTGGCCACTTCAGCGGCGTTCACTGGATGACTCGCACATGCCGGCAATGCGCCCATGTATGGGCTTGATGGGGCAGGTCCACGCTGCGTCACGCACCCCAATGCTTTCGGGGCGAGGGTCGGTGCCCTCAGCTGGCAACTCAAGCAGGTTGCTCACAGAGTTGAACACCGTGAACAAATTGGAGCGCGGCACCGGGGAGATGTTGCTGTGACTCCCGTGCATCGTGTTGCTGTCAAACAGGATGACATCTCCAGCGTTACCTTCAGCGTACGTGATACCCCGCTTCTCGACCAGCTCCTCCAAAAGGTGTTCAGGGGGGGTGCCATACTTCTGCTTGTCTCGCAGGCTGTTTTCCCAGTTGGCCTCCGGCGTCTCTCCTGGGCACCGCACGTACACCTTGTGAGACCCAGGCACCAGCATGAGAGCGCCGTTCCATGGGCGATTCTCGCCGGTTAGGATGACAGCAGACAGCGCGCGGGGCAGCGGCATGCCGTCCTCACAGTGCCACGTTTCAAAGTCTGAGTGCCAATAAAAGCCAGTGCCGATGAATGGCAGCTGGTAGTTCACCCGTGATTGGTGTACATACACATCGTCCCCCAGCAGCTGGCGTGCAGCGTCAACCAAGCGGGCATCATGGATAAAGCGCTGGCAAGTGCTGGAGTTTTTGTGCACCTGCGAAAGCATTTGGGTTTGTTCGAAGGCGTGGAAGCTGTGAATCATGGGGTGCTGCTGCAGCAAGCGGTCTTGCTTCAACTACCCTTGCAGCAAAGCACGGATTCTCACCTCGAAAATGGAACGCAGCTTGTTCCCACTGGGCTCCTTCACCGTGTGCCATTTTTCAGCTTCCTGTGGATGAAATAAACCGTGTCCCCCTTTTTTCATTGGCGTTAAGCAGCTTCACTCTCAGGGGGGGTACCACCTGGCCTGATGAAACCGGATTGGGTACCCAGCCTGGAGGTCAGCAACCGGACAGCTGTTGACTTACTGGCTTCTCCTTATCCTCAGCCTCATTGAGGCGCATCAGCTCACCTTTTAGTCCATGAATCTGCGAAGTTGTGCGGTGTGGGTGCTGCCCCACAGTCGGCTTTGACTCGAGTGCGGAGTGTAAACTTGACTTGACGCCTCGACTCATCCAGAAGTGAATTGCACTGAAGTTCTCAAGGGACGACAGAACAGGCAAACAGCATTCGCTTTGTATGACTGGCATGCCCTGCTTGGCGACACCTGAGCGGCTGCACCCTTACCATTCGACCATCCAAGCAAAGGTTGGCGTGGTGGATGCGGAGCACACTTGGAATCGAACATTTTCACAGCACGTCGGCGCTGCTTCGACAGCAGGGCACAGAAACGCAACAGCCTGCCCTGTTTTCAGCCGCAAAGTGTTTCATTTAAAAAATTCCATACCCGCAGGGACACAGTCGACTGCACAACACTTACTTCTTCGATGTCGAAAACACTGCGCAACATCAGGAATCCATCATCCTCAAACTGGTGAATTTGCTGTTGTGATAATTGTGTGTGCTTGAATTGGTCTGGTCCGGTTGTGGCAGTGTCTACTGCTCCCCCTGGGACGCGTGATTGGTTGTTTTTGCCTGCAATGGGGAGTTTGAATTGGAGTCATACACCGGGACCGCTGAAACTCCGCCCCGCTCACCTTCACGGAAGCGCCTTGGCCATGTAATGGGATGTGCACGTGGCACAACATCTGCTTTGGGGGCTGACCGGCTATAGTATGGATCGCCAGCATCTGTGCCCGCTCCGTGCCCTGCTGCGGAGTCAACCTGCCTCAGCGCTTGGCTGACGGTGCTTGCTGCACGACGCGGAACGGAGCTGCTGAATCGAGCTGCGGCCGATGAGAGCATGGCTGGAGAAGAGACAGTAAAAACTTTACGTGGAGCTTGCAGTAGTTTTCCTGCGTGGTACGTTTTTCCCGGGATGACATTGGTTCTGGTGACTTTTTTTGATTTGGTGGATCTCGAGGCGAGGCCGCTGCCTTTGCAGCCGACCCCCCCTGATCAATTTAGGTGGGGCACCTAAGTTTGACGTACATTGCAGCGTTTGTTGCCTGCGGGTGTTCGTCATCGGTATTGCCTCATGCAGGCACACCCATGGCACCTGTCCACTTCACGAAGCACTCTGCCCAGGCAGGCTGGCTGATCGGGGATACTGCCAACACAAAAGCGTGTCTTGCGAGTCTCAAGCTGGCCAGTGACAAAGCAGCCCCCCTCGAGGCGGGGCAGGGGACCTCGGCGAGCCCTTGGAATAGCGCATCTGCATTAGTACTACTGTCTCGTGGCCGCCTAGAGCGCTTGCTGCGACTGACAGGCGGGTCTGCTGTCTGTGTTGATACGATGCAATCATGCAGCCAGACAGAGCGTTTCTATAACCACCTTCTTGAAGTCGCTCATCGCCTGTACACGGGGGGTAGCTGGACGTGTGAGGGCAAGGCAATTTTCTGAGCAAAGATCCAGCAGATCAATGACCAAGCCCTCAACACCACACTTGATGTACTGCACTTCATTTTAAGCCATGAGCTCATGCAACCCGAAGCAGGCGCGGCTGGCTGCCGGGGCGACCTACGTGACGGTCGCCACCTGCAATCTCAACCAGTGGGCTCTTGACTTTGACGGCAATGTCGCACGAATTCGCGAGTCTATTCACCGCGCAAAAGCAGCAGGAGCCTCATACAGACTTGGTCCAGAGCTTGAGATTCCTGGCTATATGTGCGAAGACCATTTCTTGGAGATGGATACCTTCACACACAGCTGGGAGGCTTTAGCAGACCTGCTGGCCGATGACACCACCAACGGCATTCTGTGTGATATTGGCATGCCCGTGCTGTTCAGGGGTGTTAGATATAACTGTCGTGTCTGGGTTCTTGACCGGAAGATCTTGCTGGTCCGCCCCAAGGTGCGTGATCGTGTGCCGACATTTGCAGCCGTGTTTCGGCTACGTTTCAGATCTAGACACAACACGCCAAGCGCATTTTCGCAGATGTTCAACGCAAATGACGGAAACTACCGAGAGACACGTTACTTCACCCCATGGGGTGATCAGGTATGTACCCTGATAAGTGTAGAGGCGTCTCGTTGCTCGGCTCACTCGGCAAATGGGTTGTGTGCAGAGAATTTCTGAGCTGGAGACGCTCGTGCTTCCTGGCGTAATTCTGGCTGCCACAGGCGGTCAGCGCACGGCACCATTTGGTATCGGCATCATTGAGACCAATGGTGCACGCCTGTGCTCCGAGACATGCGAAGAGCTGTTTACAATTCGCGCTCCCCATGGCTTGTTTGCCTTGAATGGCGTTGACATCGTTGGCAACGGCAGCGGGAGCCACCACCAGCTGCGCAAGCTGAACTACCGCATCGACGCCATGAAGACTGCCACGGGCAAGGCGGGGGGTGTGTACCTGTATGCCAACCAGCAGGGCTGTGACGGGCAGCGCCTGTACTTTGACGGCTGCTCCTCTGTGCTCGTCAACGGAGAAGTGGTGGCGCAGGGCAGCCAATTTGGCATTTCCGACATTGAAATGGTGCTGGCCACGGTGGACTTGGATGCTGTTCGGTCTCTACGAGCGAGCCTGACGTCACATGGGGCGCAAACCATGACGGCAACACGGCTGCCAGTGGTGCGTGCAGACTACAATCTGCACTGCCGGCTGTGCATACCCACCCCCCCTCGCCCCCTCAAGCAGCACACCTGCCAAGAGGAGATCGGCTATGGCCCCGCGTGCTGGCTGTGGGACTACCTGCGCCGCTCGGGGGCCAGCGGATTCTTCCTGCCCCTCAGCGGCGGCGCTGACAGCTCCTCCACTGCCGCCATCGTGGGCATCATGTGTCACAAGGTGTACCGTGCCATCATGGACGGAGACGCCCTGGCATTGGGGGACCTACGTCGGGTGGCTGGGGAGGAGGTGGCGCCTGAGGCCAGCTTGGCTGCCGGCACTGCGTCCATCCCGGAGTCACTGAAGCTGCGCACGGGGGTGCTCTGCGCCGCAGGCGGGGGCATGCACCTGGCCGTGGCCCGCCTGGATGACGGCGGCTGGGTGCCTGCTTCGCCTGCCGCCATTGCCGAACGCTTGTTCCACACCACTTACATGGGCACCAAGAACAGCAGCAAGGTGACTCGCGAGCGCGCGGAGAAGCTAGCGGCGGAGATCGGCGCCTACCACGTGAGCATGACAATTGACGTGGTCGTGGCAGCCATGATCACGGTGTTCGCTGCTCTATTTAGCAGAACACCTGTGTACGCCAGTCAGGGCGGAACATGGAGCGAGGACCTTGCCCTCCAGAACATCCAGGCAAGACTGCGCATGGTGTGGTCATACTTGCTAGCCCAGTTGCTGCCCTGGGTGCGTGGCCGGAAGGGCTTCTTGCTGGTGCTGGGCAGTGCCAATGTGGACGAGGCCTTGCGTGGGTACTACACGAAGTACGACTGCTCAGCAGCTGACATCAACCCCATTGGGGGGGTGGCCAAGGGCGACCTCAAGGCGTTCCTGCGGTGGGCAGCTGTGGAGTTCAAGTACCCCTCCCTGGCAGACGTGGTGGCGGCGCCACCCTCTGCGGAGCTGCGTCCCACAGCGGAGGGGGGAGAGCATAGTCAGACCGACGAAGACGACATGGGCATGACGTACGAGGAGCTGGGGTGGTTTGGGCGCCTACGCAAGGTGCACCGCTGTGGCCCCCTTAGCATGTATACGCGTCTGCTGCACCAGTGGGGGCAGGGTGGTGCTGCCATTCCTGCTGGCGGCCCGCTGTCGCCGTCCCAGGTGTCGGAGAAAGTGAAGCGCTTTTTCAAGTTTTACTCCATCAACCGGCACAAGATGACAACACTGACGCCATCGTACCACGCGGAGAACTACAGCCCCGATGACAACCGCTTCGACCACCGGCCATTTTTGTACCCTGTGTCCTGGCATGCGCAATTTCGGGCCATGGATGCTGACGCTGCTGCCCGAGAGGAAGAGTCGGAGGCGGCAAATGCAGCTGCGGAGGAGCCAGCTGGGGCTGCTGCAGCTTCGCAGTAACTGCCATGTGCGCACTTGGTAGTCGGAACGGAGCTCCCGCAGCCAGGCTTCGTGTCATGCCCAGCAGGTGGCTTGCTGCATCCCTCACTTTGCTGCAAGTCATGCATGCGGGGGCTGAACACAGTGACACAGCAGGTGACTTGCTGCATCCCTCACTTTGCTGCAAGTCATGCATGCGGGGGCTGAACACAGTGACACAGCCTAAACTACGAATGAATGTTAAATTTCAATAGTTTTGCTGTCTGGCTTTTTTCGAGTTTCGCCGGCACAGCCTTTTTGCAGCCCGGCTTCTGAGCGGAAGGGTTTCTGCCGTGGTTCGGCTTCTGAGAGCCCCATCATGCATGTCAGCTGCTCAGCTGCAGCTGCTCTGTCTGTCCCGAGCGGCGGGCATGTGAACGGCACTCTTGCATGAATTGGCAAACTGGTGCCCGCCCTCACCGTCTACGGTGAGCAACTTCAAGTTCTTGCAATCTGCCGTGCGCATCGCCGGAGGGTGAGTGCCGCACACGGCTAGAACTAAACAGTGCCGGCGTGTGCGCGAGACACTGGACTGACTTGATTCCTGTGTGCTCTTTCTCTGGAGGGGGGCAACAATTTTGCGACACCATGGGGAACGCTGCAGAACAGAACACTTTTGAACCCTGTCTGAAGTACAAGGCTTTTTGTATCTGCGTGAGCAGTTTGCTGCTGCTCACTCAGAAACAGATTCTGGGAGGACGGTTTGGCGTGAGCCATACACAACCAGTGTGGATGCCTGCAGGTCTGAGAGCATGGCAAGCCAAATCCAGCTTTCCACTCATGGAAGTTTGGATATTGTCAGTTTCAATTTATGGGATGCCCCCATGGTCGCTGCTGTGCGGTTGCCAAGAATGAATGCTCTGGCATCATTTTTGCGCACGCGCCGTGGAGATGTGTGGGCTTGCCAAGAATTATTTCACGATGATGCCTGCGAGCTCATTGGGTCTGCTGCCAAAGAGGTCGGCCTAGTGCACTCAGTACGCTTTCAAGCTGGAGCTGATCTTCCAAATGGTGCCTCTGGCTGTGGTGTGGTTATTTTTTCTCGCTGGCCAATCGTTGAGAGCATGTTTCATAGGTGAGACGCAGTAATTGAGATGCAGCCTGGCTCAATGACTCATCTGCCTCGCTCCTTGCAGGTTTACAATCAACGGCAGCCCATGGCACCTTCATAGATGGGACTGGCATGCAGGTAAAGGCGTGGGACTGGCAAGGCTGGCAACTGCGGAGGTGAGCGGGTGCCTGCGGATATTGCATTGTTGTCAATTGAGCCCGACCCTGGTTTGCACAACTAACTTACACCGATTTGCGCAGGGCTTAGTGGACCTTTACTCGACGCATTTTATCGCACAATATGCTGATGGTGCATCAGACGATTACCGTACAGCTCGCTTGGCTCAAGCATATGAATCGGCTCGATTCGTGACGTCCACCCGCAAAGCTCCGCTTTGCCTGTTTGCTGGAGATCTGAACTGCACGCCAGACTCTGATGAGTTCCTACTGCTGGCAACACTTACTGGATTTGCTGATACGTATTCTGGCTCGACACACTCCGCTTTGCACAATGGAGCCTTGGCACCGCACTCGCCAACCAACACTGGCGAGCCGCAGCGACACATCGCAGATGCCACATACGGCGCACCCAACAACACATATGCCGCCGAGGACGCGTCAGGCTGCTGTCCTGCGCCCCAGTGCGACATCAATTGCCGCCTGGATTACATCCTCTTCCACAGTCCCGGCGCCGGGGGCAACGCGCTGGTGTCCATGCAGGAGAGCCAGTGCAGTGCATGCAAGCCGGCAGAGAGCACATCCTGGAGTGTGCAGTCCAGCGGCTTTGATTGCGAGGAGGAGGTAGTGCTGCCGGGGGGGCGACGCAGCACCCTCAGCGACCACACTGCAGTGTGGACCGTGTTTGCCTCCTGTCCTGAGGCCCCCCCAGCACACAGCGGGGGGGGGAGGCAGCGGGGGCCGCACCTGCCAACCGAATCTGTGGCGCTCACCCACGGGTACGCTACGCAGCCCGCGGGCCGCAGCAGCACGCCTGTGGCAGTGGGTATGCAGATGGCCGCACACGGCACCGAGCTGTTCTCCTACGCGCCGCGGAACGTGACCCACCTGCAGCACAAAGTGCTCAAGGATGCCCTGGGGACTTTTCGCATCGCAGCCACTGCTGCTGCCGAGAAGTCCCGCAGTGAGGGGCGCACCGCCTGGGTCATGGCCTTCCTGGCGTGCCTGGTAATGCTGCTTGTGGCTGCAGATTTCCTGGGCATTGATGAGCGTGGGTGGGCAGAGACACCTCGTGACTCCCTGTTGCAATTCGCGGCAGGTGCGTTTGTGCCTTGGTTGGTCATGATTTGCCTGGCGCTGTCGCATAGCTGCTTGATCATTGGGCCCCGCCCACGGCCCATGCTGGTCGCCATCGTGCTGTTTGGGTTGACCATGGTGGGTGGCGTGGCCGCTTCCATATGGGTGGCGGGGGGGCTGGCGCTGGCTGGCCTCGTTGTGGGCTGCTGTGCCGTTGGCGCCGCGGTGTCCATTATCTCAGCGCACTACCTGACGGCACAGAAACGTCGGGCGTTTCACATGCTCAGCGTGCACATCCAGGTGACACTGAGCCACTCTGACTCCACTGTCAACGTGCAGAGCTCCGACTTCAGCTCCCGTCCCTCCCGTGGCGTGCGGGGCAACTCCTCCGCGAACTCCCTGCTGGTGGGGCCGGTGTCCTCGGGAGAGAACGGGTCCCCTGAGCCCAAGGTGCCCTCCCTGCGTGATATGCGCCTCTCAATGGCTGCCATGCCGCCAAAGCGCGTGTAATGTGTGCGCTGGCTGGGGGGGGTCGCATAGTGCTCGCAGGGCGCGTGCCATGGCACAATGTCACGCCCGTGGGCGGTGAACGGTGCAGGGCTGAGCATGCTTCTTTCTCACCCTGTCAAGATGCGAAACTGTGCCTGTTGTGTGTACGATACATGCTATTTCTCCACGACTGGGCTGTTGCTGTCCCGTGTGCATCACGTCGTGCGCCAGCCTTCGCAGCCCCCCAGCACGCTCCTTAGCACAATCAGGTAGATCAGCAGGCAAGGGTGAAGGTAGGTGAGTGCTTCATTTAAGAAATTTCAATGTGTTCTCAAATTGCCTATGGCTGCATCCGAAAGTCGGGACTAAGGGCGATTCCACATTCAAAAACCGCTTGCTACCGTTATGGCTGCTGAGAAGCTGGACACAACGGCAGAGGGAATTGCCAAGCGCATGCGAGAGGCAACAGACGTCGAAGATGCCACAACTGGTGAAGCCCAGCGACGACTTGCAGGTGCAATAGAGGACTTGCGAGTGAAGTATGAGAAGATCAATGCGGAAAAAGCAGCCAAGGAGAAGGAGGATGCGAAGCAGGCTGCGCAGGTTGAGCAGGTGGTCGCCAAGGCTGCTGCTAAAGCCGAAGCTACTGCAATGGAAGGGGACACTGCTGAGGTGGAAGATGAAGGCGACCTTGATGGAGATGATGATGCTGAGCTTCGAGCGATTCGAGAGAAGCGGCTGAAGCAAATGAAACGCGCTCAGGACAAGAAGCGCCAGGCTAAACTTGCTGGCCATGGACAGTACATTGAAATTACTGAAGACGACTTTTTGAAGGAGGTGCGTTCTTCCTGCATTTGTCAAACGTTTCTCGGCTACCTGCGGAATGCCAAGAATGCTTTGCACGATGCACATGGTCGCAGGTTACTGGCAGCAAGCATGTTATTTGCCACTTTTACCACAATGATTTCGAGAAATGCAAGGTCATGGATAAGCATTTGGTATGTTTTGCCTGTCCTGAGAGCTGCTTGGCTGTGCTTTGCCTCACTGCCGTTACGCATGTACAGTCCAAGATTGCACCGTTGTTCATGGAGACAAAGTTCATCAAACTGAATGCGGAAAAGGCGCCGTTTTTCGTTTCCAAGCTGTCCATCCGTACACTGCCCACACTGATCCGGTTCACTGATGGAGTTGCGGACCACACGAAGCGCATCACTGGCTTTGAGGGACTGATGGGGGCCGAGGATTTCCACACCGGCGTGCTTGCCGAGAGCATCGGCCTCGTTGAGTACTTCGACGAGTACTACGAGCACAGCGGCGAAGCCAACCCCCGAGACATCGTTGAGAGCGATGAAGACTAAGCTGCCTGCTGCATGTCTCCCAGCGGCACCTCGTCCAAGCCTCTGTTGCTGTATGTGGTCAGGGGGTCAGACAGCTTGGTGTGTCTGCACGAAGCCAGCATGACAGTGGATGTGCAGTGATGCCCATTCTGAATCAGTGCTGCGTTGTGCGCACAGTGGGAAGCCCCATGTGCACAGCCAAGCGCCGAGTGTGGCTTCAGAGTTCGTGGCAGTGTTTGCTGCAGATTCATTCAAGATCATTCAAACCATACTATTTTGACAGAAGAAATTCTCCATAGCTAGATAAGCTATTCCACCAAGCATGCCTAGAGCCCATAAAGCAGCAGCCGACAGTGCTGAGGAGGCGAGTGGAGCTCAAATAGCAGTGTCAGGCTCTACGTATAGTGCAGCCATACGTAACGGCACCGCACTTGATAAAAAGCCAGATGAATTTCCACAATATGTTCCAACGAAGTGTGAGTGTGATTTGCCGCCTTCAGCTGGTTGCCCGGTCAGCATTGGGACCTGCTGCATGCAGTTTTGAAGTCTCTCTCTGGTCTGGACATCCAAAGAAAGAGCACTCTCAGAAAAGCAAAGTTCTTGTTCAGCTTGCCTGGAAATCTTTCTTCAGTAAAGGGTGGCAAAATTGGTGAAATCTCTGGCATGGACACATCGAACCCGGTCATTCACATGGATTTCCCGACTGTGAGCCATACGTGAAGTTTCTTCGAGTTGCCGCTTACAATGATCTTGTCCTCACAGGGCCGCTTGAGACTACAAGGGACAGTAGTAAAACCAGCAACAACAAAGTATATGACCTTGGCCTGCTCCAAGCCGACAAAAGCTGGCTCGAAGGGTAGTGTAGTTTGCGAGGACATCTTCACGGCGGTGGTTGTTTTCAGCACGGCCGTCTGGGAAGCTAGCGAAGAGCTCCCAGCGGACAAGCGGGGAGAAGGAGGCATCCCATTGGATATTCTGCAAGCAGCATTTCCATCCAAGACCTTTGCGGGCTCGTGCAGCCGGCCAGCCAAGCCCTCCAGCGACCCCTCCGTGTCCCAGTCTCAGTCCCAGGCAGGCAGTGCCTCAGGCAGCAAGCCTGCAGAGGAAAGCCAGGGCAGCGATCAGCCCTCCCAGGAGTATCGCACCTCTAGCGGCCGCCGTGCCCGGCGTGCCGCGCCCAGCATGGCGGAGGAGGCGCTGGCAGATAGCCTGGGCGAAAGCGGACACGACGACAGCAGTGACTCCAGCGCACAACAGGACAGCGATGATGATGTGCAAGAGGTCATGGTTCGGCGTGTGGGTGTAATTGGCGAGGGGGGGGTGGAGGGCCGTGGTGGGGCAGATCAGGGGGGGTCACCAGGCGCAGCTGGGGCTAACAGGACTGTGTGGGGAACGCTGTCAGATTTGGACAGCGATATTGAAGCCGACGAGGCTGTTTCAAGGAAGCCTAGACGCCCTCCTTCCAGGGGGGCTGCCGTCAGTGACTCATCCAGCGTGGGGAGCGACCATGCTGATGACAGTGACGGTGTGCAAGTGCTGGACTCAGAGTCTGCACGCGACGCAAGCGATGAAAGTGACGAAGGCAGTGCACGGCAATCAGCTTCGAAAGGCATTGGGAGCAGCGCCCGCAAGTCAGTGAAGCGGGGACGTGAAAAGGCAAGCGCCGCCACTTCCAGCAGGAAATCTGCTCGACCTGCATTGAAGCGGTCTGGCACCGCAACAACCACAGGCACTCAGAGTGCTTCAGTATCAGAGGGGTCCAGTCAAGACGGTGGTCATTCGGACAGCAGCAGTGACGAAGACTGGACATAATGCGTGAGTCTAGCCTCTTGCCGTAGCTACCGTGCTTTCGGCCTAGTGCCCGGCAACATTCTGCCCGCAGCATACAAGCCTGTTCGTGTGGAGCTGCGGATGGGATGATTTGTAGGGCAAATTGTAAAACGTATTGATCTCAGCTTTCATTTTGAGCCCCCTCGTTGTGTCCGAGCAGGTCGGAGATGCACTTAGGTCAGACAGGGCCGAGGCTTTGGAATGAAATCACATAATTGACATTCTCACTTTTGTGGCAGGATTGCTCTTCACCTATTCAAAGCTTTGTAGCTGTGTGCTTTTGGACGATACGCCAGCACACACTTGGATGTGCGCCACTTCCTACATCTTTTTCATGCGGTCAGATTTACCAGAAGCTCCAATGGCTACAGCAGAAAAACTGCGCGAAGCCACACAAACTGTGCCAATATTGGCTACAAATCCATACCTTGACCAGGCTGTGGCGTTGACAGCGCAATTGTCTGGTCGGGCGCCGAGTTTCATACGCTCACACGTAACGCAGTACATTGCTTCAATTTTAGATGGGTCCACTGTGAGTTAGACTGTCGGCAAAACACTTGCAACAAAACAACGGATCTAAGTTATTTATTCTGCAGGTGCAGCAGCAATTGCTCATTTCACTGAAAGCTCTGCTTGCCTTTCAAACTGCGGCATTTCAATCCATTCACACAGACCAGCAACTTGTCCAGGCCATACCAGGGGCTGGGCAGCCAGCACAGCGTAAAAAACGAGCTTTTGCATTGTGTACAGCATACATCGATTGCCTGGTTGGATTTCAGGTCTTTCCTGATACATCGAGCATAACCTCAGATGCCAAATTGAGACTGGCCGAGTCTATCTGGGCACTTACTCCGACGCTATTGCAGCAATTCTGCCGTGCAGTTGCTACTTGCAGCCCAGGACTTTTAGTGCATGATACGCATCTTGCTGCTGCGTTGATGGGGCGTCTGCACAAGCTTGGCTTCAAGGACCATCAAAATGTGACTGTGGCGTCGATACTGCTCAACACGGGCCTTCTGCACGCAGCTGGCTCACTGAATATCCACCACATCGCAGCCATTTGTGTTGACAAAGGTCAGGCTATGCTTGCCATGAAGCTCGCATCGGAGAGCGGCGATAGCAGCTTACAGGCGTTTTTGGTGAACATTGTCTCCAGCAGCGGACAAGACAAACTAGCCTGGAAAATGCTGCAAGTATTCAATTTGCCTCCAGCACTTTTTGCAAGCCTTGGCGAGAGTCGAGTGTTACAGCACCTGAAGTGGCTCACCTCAACTGCAGAAGTGCACGATAGCTTGATCGATTCCTTCTTGCGCTGCCAACCACAGATGGGTGTGCTTCTGTGCCAAAACCTCCTGGCAGAGCTCGGTGCAGGCAGTCTGCGCGTCAGAAAATACTGCACCATGCTCGGTGTGGGAATTGAAGGTGTCCGCAGCTTATCCACGAGGGAGGTTTTGCAGGCGGCTCAAACAACGCCGCGGCCCCCTGTGGATGTGCTGCAGCTCCCGCGTTTCGTGGAGCGCGTGCTGGTCTCTACATCCGCACAGTTGGGGAAAATACGGAACCACCAAGCCCTCCGCTCAACCCGCTACATCGGCTTGCAGACATTTTGGGTTCCCAACATTCCCCAATTCGGAAATTGCGTGCAGGTAGCTGGGATGTTGGATTCCGCAGCAGTTTCTGGAATCTATACGGCAAGCAGCAGCCGTCTTGGAACACCAAGTCGCCGCCCTCCGGGATTAAATGCCCCCCAGCTCCCCATGGCACCACCTTCGCGCGCCCAAGGCCCAAGAGCAGAAGAGCCGTCGACACACGAAGCGGGCTGCTTGCTGACCGTGTCGCCGAGTGCCCCTGTATTTGTTTGCATGTTAGCCATCAGCACAAACACTCACGTGTTCCTCCTGGACTTGATCTCACTCTCTGCTCAGATTTCTGATGAGCAGTTGAACGACGCGATTCTGTCGGTGCTGAATCCAGCGCATCCAAACCTTGCCGCGGGGCCAGCCGGTGACGAAATTGCTCACAACGCCATGTCCCCCAGTGCAAGCACCATGGAGAGCGGACACTTTGTAGTCCCCGGCATCTCAGCAGTGCAAGGTCTTTCGAGTACCAGCAACAGTCCCAGTGCCCACTGTAGCAGTTTCACAGTGCCCGCGCTGTGCGCTGAGCTGCCACCCCGCAGCGTGGGGTCACACACACCTCCGCGCTCACTAGCAAAAACACCAGAGGCACATGCATCTCCGCTCGTGTGGGGCGATACTGTATGGACACCCACACGGACTGAGGTGGGCGGCGCCCTTCACCCACAGGGGATCAGCTGGGCAAAGGAAAAGCCACTCCCAGTGACTGGCAACGGTAGCGCATTGGTTGAGTCACTACGTGAGGCTCCAGCTGCTAAGTTGCAGAGCAAATGGGCCCACAAGCAGAGTGAGCAGAAGCGGCCGTCAGTAGCTCCTGTGATTCTGGCCTACAACATCAACAGAGAAATAGCACACTGGGCTTCGTGCTTTCCGAACGTGCCTGCCTTGAGTAAAGCGAACATGGCAGGAGGAGCTGTGGATGTCGCCAGTGTCATTTCAGCGTCTGTTCAACCACACCAACAGCAAACAGCGTGGCCAAACTTGGCTGATCTGTGCGATTTGGTGTATGACAAACCGCTAGACCGCTCAGCTGCCATGTGCGACTGGGGACAGCGACCGCTCCCACTGGGGGCTAAATCGTACGCATGCTTGCAAGCCTATGCCCTAGTAGACTTGACTTTAAAGATGGACGTTCGCTGGGGCAACTTCAAGTGGAAGAAGATGCACCCCGCGCGTGTACGGGCAGTGTCAGCCATCAAGTGGGGACACATTCCCACAGGAAAAGGGACTCTGGCCTTGAAGCCGCAAGCAATTGGAGCAAGGTACGAGGCTGTTGAGCACGAGGCTGAATCTGCGGAGGGTCGCACTGGTGGTTCACCTAACAAGCCGGGCATGAGCACAATCGAGCGGAAGCCAACCAAGGGTGACTCGAGCATCAGGCCAACAGGTGTGCCTCAAGTGAGTGTTGCTCCAGCACCCCTAACACTGGCTAGTCAAACAGCCAGGACCAGCACATCACAGCTTGTCCCAGCAGCGTACAAGGATCCAGTCCCAAGCGCTCTAGCCGCCTCCAGCGTCAGTAGCGGCATGAGCACCCCCCCTTTTCTGAAGGAATTCACGTTCAACTCCCAGTCTACGGACATTGGTCAGGCCAGTCCTCTGCCTGACATGAGCGTGGATAGCAGTGAGGATGTAGTGCGAACTGCAATGACACACATAGTGTCTGTGCCGTCTGGCAACTCTACTCAGCAGGCGCAAGGCACTGCTGTGACAGCAGGCAGCGCCCATCAGCCCCATGCTGCTCTCCACAACCCTGCTGTAGCCCCACCAAAGGAACCCTCGGCTGTGCAAGAAATAAGGACCCAGCAGAGAGCGAAGCATGGGTCGCAAAGTGACTCTGGCAGCACTGTGGTTGGGCTCAAGGGTTTCAAGTCAAAGCGAGCTATGGGTGGAAACGCAGCCTCAGCGAGTTCTACTTCACCCACCGTCAAGGCAAAAACTGTGCAAGCGTCTGCTGCAGATATTCATAAACTCAAGGCCGGCAGCTACGCCGCTGCCTTGTTCAAGTAGGGCATGCTTGCCCGTCCCACCGCCATTTGCTTAGCTTGGAATCCAAGGAGAGCCCAGTTGTGGAACAGGGCAAATTTATCCGCCTTCAAGCAAGCTGTGTCAATAATTCCATTTACGATCTTGCGTGTGTCATGTCGTTCTAGCCGACGGGTGTGTACAATTGCTGCATCACACAAGCGAAGGCAGAACAGAAGAGCATCCCACAGCAAGTAAATGAGAGAGCTGAAACATGTCAATTGTTCCTTTTCACGTCTGTGTGCTTGTGCGAAAGTCCCCTAGGGGGTGCCATGATGCAGAAATGGGGGAGAGCCCCCTTCCGTACCTGTGTGAGACACGCATTCGAACAGTCATGGCAATAAGTCGTCGGGTGCCTGAAACCGTCCACAGTGTGGACGGTTTCAGTGCCGGGCTGGGTAATTGCTAAACTAATACATGGCGATAGGAAGGAGTGGGCCACGAGGCACTCCCAATGGAAAGTCCTGCCCCATGACGATGCCTCGAGCACAGGGCTCTTGGCACTCTTCCAGTTGTGTTGGGGCCTCTCGACGCTGGGCCCCTACCTACGGGCCCCCCCTGCGTAACAGGGGGCGGGGGACTCATGTGTTGGTCCCCGGTCGATAAATACAAAAGCTGTTTTGAATGAGTGGAAGAAAGCCTCATTGGGCACACAATCTGTAAACATGGCGCATCTGGCGGTGTTCCCGAGCGTGGTTGTCGCCGGGCGTGATGTTGGGCAAGGCGGGGTGCAGCTTCTGAAGCCGGGCGTCCCAATCAAGTCATGCGTTGCATCGCGATCGGCGGTCTACGTGCTGACAGAATCTGGGTTTGTTATGTCCATTACACCACGGGTCACTCGTCTGCCATTCACCTCTAAGGTTCGTTGAGTGTCAGCGTTGCCAAGTGCGGTTTTTGGAGCTGGGCAGAAATTCAGCCTGCGGAACCACACACTTTGATAGCGTTGTCGGTAAAGGGTGCTGCAGAGTACATCGTTTTAGTCGGATATTCATGGTGATATCGCCGCATTTTCCCGGCTGTTTGGAGCGTTCTGCATTGTGCTGTCTGCCTGGTAAATCACGCATTCCTTGAGTGCAGATCATTCAGGTGGCCACTGGAGACGACCATGCCATATTTATGCAAGCAGATCGCAGTGTTCTTGTTTTAGGCTCAAACACACACGCACAACTGGGCACACCTGCAACGTCCCACCTGACACATTCAGCTGCTCCCCTCCCTGTGCCCAGCTTGCGGGGTGTAAAGTGCAGATCAATTTCCGCTGGATTCACTCGTTCTGCTGCTGTTCTACTCGATGGTGCTGTGATCGCCTGGGGAGCTGCTCCTTGGATTGATGCAGAGTCCACAGCACACCTGGGTGGTAATGCTACCTTTCAACAGCGCCATGTACTGCTGGACGAAGCCACTGCCACGGCTGGCGGGGAGCCGACCCGAGCCGTGTCTGTGGCAGTGGGCCCTGCCCACCTGGGCATTGTAGACGAGCACGGCCATTTGTGGCACCAAGGCGAGTTCCCTGGGCATCCTGGGGCCCAACTGCACCAGTCCCCGGTGAGCGTGGAGGGGCCAATGTGGGGCCTCGGCACGTCGCACGTGGTCGCTGGCTGGGACTGCACCCTCGCAGCCATGTCCGACCGGCGGGTGTGGTGCTGGGGCCGCGTGCCTTACACCCCCCCCTCTCATGAGGAGTCACCAGTGTCTGGTGCAGGCCTCCCAGCTTCCTCCGCTGTTGCTGGCACTGCAGCTGCCAAGCTCACCCCCCTTGCGAGCCCTGCATCCATCACAACGCCGCACCTGGCTGCAGATCTGCAAGAGTCGCACACCCTGCACACAAAGGGCAGCGGTGTCATTGTTCCAGATCTGCACGGTGCGGAATGGCTGGCGCCGGCTGCTGCAGCCCCCATTGCCCCCCACGCCATGTGGCGCCGCCTTGTTCTGCATGCACGTGTTCCGGGCCAGCGCTACGTCGGCGAGGAGGTTCCTGCGTCGCCGTCCAATGGGCCCATGCCGACACCTCCTGATGGCGACAATTCCGACGCCGACTCTGTCGAGGGGGGTGCTGGTGACGGGGGCTCGGGAGACTGGGCCTCCACCTCTGCCCCCGGGGGCGATGCTGCACAAGGGGAGCAATTGTTCCGCGAAACCGCGTTTCCTGCTGCGGATGGGGCCACCTCGGCCGGCGTTCTTCCACTGTCAAACGAAGCCCCCCTTGGACCGGCTCTGGGGATATCCAGCGACCTGCGCCTACAGGCCGTGGCAGGGCATGTCAAGTGGCTGCCGGTGGCAGTGGAGGCACCCAATGACACAGTGGGCAGTGACAGTGACAAACCGTTGGACCCCCTTGCACCCCCCATGCAACCCCCCCGGGAGAACAGCTCCGAAGCAGCGGAAGCAAGGCACCGCCCCTTGCGGAACGCCCACCGAGAACACGCCCTTCACGAGTGGTTGCATTCATCATGGGTGTCTCAAATGGCGCAAGCTGACGCGTTCTGTGTGGCTGTGGTGCACGCAGACCCCCTGCTGACCCAGGGGCACTGCATCAGCGAGCAAGCAGCAGAGTATGCAGGCACCTGGTCCCTAGCACGAGTGCTGCAGACCACCAGTGGCACCGATACGCCCTCCCCCCGTGACGCCCTGCAGCTGTCGCAGCGGGTGTGGGCTGACGCATGGGTGCACATGCAGGGCATACTGCGGGGAATGAGCAACCTGCGGTTACCAGGGTGGGCCCACAATAGCCCGTTGCGTGGGCCCATTGTGCGCCGCACTTCCGTGGATAGCACTGAGCTGTCTGCTGCTTGGGTGCGCGAGGATGGACTGGCTGCGGTGCAGCTGCGCCAGCTGCTGCGAAGGTGGACCGGGCGACCAGCTGCTGCTGTCGCCCCACGGCTCGCCATCGAAGAAGCAGCCACAGCTGCCCCTGCAGCAGCCAGCAACGCGTTTGCTACGTTGGCTGATGACAGTGACTCCTCTGACAGCAGTGACTCCGAGGACGGTGCGCAGACGAGTGAGAAGGGCACAGCAGGAGCCCTTCCCAGTGAGGCCACGGACAGTACACTGGATGCCCCAGCTGTTGCTTCCTTGGCGGCTCTGCTGGCACATGTGTCACGCGGCGCCATTTCTGGGGAGGAGCAGCTGGGTGGGCTGCCTGTGACCCTGGCAGTGCAGCTGGCCAGTCTGCCAGCTGAGGAAATGTGGCTTCGTCTGGAGGACGAGGCTGTGCGTCGCGCCATCGCTGCCGCCGGGGCCGGCACTGTGCTGCGGCGCAACCCCCCAGCAAGCAAGGCCTTCCCTGGCGGCGAGGCCATGAATGTGGCCACCTTGCACCACATCCAGAACAGCATGTCGGAACAGTGGATGGACGAGCTGTGCGGGGACGACGCGGGACACTTCCGCCTGCTGCAGGCGGGGGGGGCATTTCCGACCTTCCCTTGTTTGGGGCTTGTATGGGGGGGGTCCGACGCCACCCACACCCCTCAAGGGCTGCTGAGCTGTGTCGAGGGGGGGTCCATGTTGATGCTGCCCCTAGCGTTGGCCGCTTCTCTCAGCAGCCCCATCATGAAAGCCACTGTGCTGTCGCTGCTGCAGCTGCATGGGCTGCCCCTCCCGGTGGAGCTACAGGCAACAGGCACCGCTGGTCAAGCAGCCTTGGGGGCTGTGGTCGTGCAGACGGCTGGGCAAGGGCTGCAGCTGTGGCAGCCGCCGGCAGGCGCAGCACCGGGCGGCCGGCCCACGACAGGCATGCTGCCGCCGCAGGGAGGGGTGCTTGTGTTTGATGCTGGCCAGCTGATGAGTGCTGGGGCACAGGAGGTGCAGGCCCCTGACGGCGCCTGGGAGGCAGCGCTGGAGTGGTGCAGCCAGCGCATGCCCATGGCAGGGGTGTTTAAGGGGGGCTCGATTGGCATTGCTGCCAAAACTGCTTCCGAAGCCCCTATCTCTGACCAGGCCGTGGCAGGTCTGGGGACCATGCTCGTGCACCAGCTGCACCTTGGGGGGGCCCTTCATGCAGGTGTGGGGGGGTCACCACTAGCCGCACTACATGGCCTGGCTGCCTTGGTTGATGCCAGTGTGCTCATGCAGCGCAGTCAAGCGCTACGGTGGCTGCGGCTGCGGCAGGAAGTCGGCACACTGCGTGGCGTGGACTTTGACGTGGAGGGCGACGCGTCCAGCTCTGAGGAGGAAGACAGTGTAGCGCAAGCAGACCATGACGACGATGCCAGCGGCGGCGACGGCGTCAAGGTGTCTGTCAAGAGCGCCCGCACTGGCCGTCGCAAGGTCCGTGTGAAGGGACGCACCCGGGCAGACAGCCCTGGCAGGGCGGAGGAGTGGGGCAGGGCTGCTGCAGCCAAGGAGGAGCAGGAGCGCACCTTTGGGGCTGATGCACCCTCCACCAAGGGCAAGTGGCAGAACCAGGTGGTGGAGGGGGGGGGCTTTGTCACCGAGCGTACTGAGATATACGCCGAAGCAGACACAGGCGAGGAAGCTGCGCTGCTGGGTGCAGGGGGGGTGATTTCCCTCGTGCGGAAAATGGCCCACCAAGGCCGGCCTGACGCTGCGGCTAGCGGATCGGACAGTGACACCAGCACCGCCTTGTGGCGCAAGGGTGCAGGGGGGGTCGAAGAGGATGCACCCCCCCTGTTTTCAGCCAAGCACCAGCGACGCCTCAAGGCACGGCTGGAGGCGGCGCGCTACGATGCGTTCCGGGAGTGGCAGGGCAAGCAGAAGGCGTCTGCGGTACACGTGGCCGCCCGGGGGGCAGACGGCATTCAGGCTGCCCGGGGCTCCGCTGGTTGGGGGTCTCTGGAAGAGCAAGCTGCCAACGCACTGCGGGGGGACGCGCGAGCATACGCGGCGGAACAAGCCACACAAAATGCGTTTTTGGCGCTGTCTGCGGCGGGGCTTGGGTGCATCGAGGGGGGGGTGCCCACGTCTGGGGGGGGGCTTGGAGCGCTGCCTGCCGTTGTGTCCGTGGACAGCAGTGGCGGTGCTGCCGCTCTGCTTGCCTCTGGGACGGGGGCAGTGCGACGATCAGACACGGACCACGACTTCATGCATGTGCATCGTGACGTGGCTGACATGCTGGGGGGGGCCTTCCAGCCGCATGGGGGGGGGGTGTCTTCGCAGCTCGTGAAGCAGCACCCTTACCTCAAGAACGGCCTGCAAGAACAAGTGCTGGAGCCTCTTGTGTTCCGACCCCGTCCCCTGGGCGGCATCGCCTCCGGGGCCGGGGAGGAACACGCCCCGTGCACAGACGTGGACATTCTCACGGCCTTTGGGCCCAGTTTCGGGGTGCTGTGGTGGGAACCCGACCCGCAGATGGCGCCACCCGCCGCGGCACCGCCCTCCAGTCTGATAGCACCCCTAGCACCCCCTCCGTCACCCTTTGTCCTGTCCCTATCCTTGGATGATGGGACTGCAGACCCCCCCCAAGCCTTTGCCAGGGGGGTCCCCACAGAGAAGGCTGCCATCACAGCTGTGGCGCGCATTGTGCCTGCACAGCTCAGCGAGGGCATGGGGCCGCTGTGCGGGTGGGTGTACAACTCAGCGGGCCTGGCTGCAAGCTCCTTAGAGGAGGAAGTTGAAGCAGAACACGAGGCTGCACCAGCCGAAGAGGCAGCCGCTGTGCAGAACAGTGCCAAGAAACGGGGCAAGCGCCAGCGGCAGCAGGCTCGATCGGAGCGCATGGAGTTCGCCTCCACCGCCAGTGTTCCCCGCTCCCTGGTGATGGCGTCTGCCCTGGCGGCGCTCACGGGGGACGTGCTGCTGGTGCTCCCGCCGCAGCAGGGTGCTGCCTCCTGGCGCATGGGCCCATCGGTGCGGGTCCCGCCCTTCTCTCTGGCCAATGCCTTCCGTGTGCACTCTTGGGTGTTGGCGGCGCGAGCACCAGCTGCCGCTGAGGCGCTGGCAGTGACGGCTGCCCTGCCGCAATACACAGACGGCACTGGGGCTGCCTGCTTGATTCTGCCCCCCTACATGACGCCCTCATCGGTCCCTGCACTGCTGCAGTATTTGTACGCAGGCCGCTTGACTGTGCAGGCAGACACCGCCATCCCACTGCTGCGCGTAGCTGCCCTGTGGCGAATGCGGGACTTGGCAGACCTTGCGGAACACTACATCATATGTTCTGACTTGAGCGAGGCAGCTGTGAGCACGTTGTCGCAGCTCTTGTTGCTGGCAGACGCCACCCAGAGTCGTCGCCTGCAGCGCTTTGTGTGCGCGGAGGGCACTGCGCGGGGGCGCCTTGCAGCGGTGGTGAATGGCACAGTGGTGGACAGCAGGGGCCTAGTGGCGTCAGAGGCATCGGGCGTGCCCATCGCCACAGCCACAGCCGTGGAGTCCGCTGCTGCTGCCGGGCGCAGTGTGCAAACCAAGAGCTCAAGAGCTGCTGCGGCCGCTAAGGCAGCTGCGCTGGCAGCCGCCGCCGCCCGGGCCCAAGCAACCGCCGCTGCTGCTGTCGCTGACGGGCAGTCAGACAGCCCATCCACCACGGGCGAAGAGCCCAGTGCAGAGCCCACATCGAGTAAGGGGGGCTTGCGGGGACTCGGGTCACCTGGGCCCAGGGGGGCGTGGGCCCGCGGCAACTTGTTGCCCACTGCGCTGCCCAGCCGCCCCACCCGGGCAGCCTCAGAGGACGCCGACCCTGGCATAGAAGACGACCCAGGCATGCCCATGGGGGGCGATGGAGATGGATTTGGCGACTGCATCACCGCAGGCTCCTTGCGTGGGCGGTTAATGGAGACGCAGGCAGCCACAGCAGCTGCCCAGAGCGGCAGTGCCGATCAGCTGCTTCCGCCCCCTGTGTCCTTCAACCTGCGCGGGGGGGCAGGCTCCACACGGGGTGCAAGAAACGCCCGCACGCCTGTCGGATGGAGCAGCGCGTCTTCAAGCGAGGCGGCAGCGGCACCAGCTCCAACGCCAGCAGCCACTGCACGCGCACCCCCCGCGGGCTGGAGTCGCCGCCCTTCTCCCTCTTCAAGCGAGTAGATATTTGTCAATGCATTGGAAGGCACCACAGGGCATTCATTCATTTCACAGCAATCAAGGCGCTAGGCGCCCTCACCACTGTAGAGCAATGGCCAGCAACGCCAGCAAGCAGCCAAGCAGCAGGGCAGCGCTGGCTACCGTTGGCATGCCCCACACGCGGTGGCACCCACACAGGCGTACAGCTGCTGGGCACACAAACACACACTCCTCGCATAGTGGTGCGCGTTGCCGTGTGTTTTGCAGGCGGGCTAGGCGCCTGCCGCTGCGCCTCCCAGCAGGGGCCTCCACGTCCACAGCGTGGCCCACAGGGGAAGTGCTGCTTTCTTCCCGCTGGGCATCATTGCCAGACTGTGCGCCTTCGTTGTCTCCCTCGGTCTGGTGGAGTGCTGCTGCTCGCAGGCGCCGCTCACGGCGGACACGGGCCCTGGTACCGTCTGGCACCAGCAAATGCAGGCCCGGCCCCACTTCTGAGCGAAGCCACACATCATCCGCTGTCCCAAAAGTGACGTGCTCTTTCATGTTCAGATTGTTGAATGCCATGACGTACACCACTGGCGCCAGCACAACAGCACACCCGCATGCGAGACCGCTTCCAGTGAACGGCAGCAAGTAGCTCAACCCAGTGAGTAAAGCAGCATACAACAATATGCCCAACATAAAGCAGTTCCCACTGCGCTGCTGCTTGTGCTGCACGCCGTTCTCCATAAACAGATACAGCATCCACACGGACAACATGGCCATATCCCCGAAACTGGTGGCGCAAATCACCCCCTGCTCAATTTCCAGGTGCTGTCGAAACACTGCAGCCTCAAACAGCAAAGCCATCAGCCCACCTCCAATGTATACAAGCAGAAAGCGGTAGCTGCCCCACAGGTGCTCCAGGATCGGGCCCACTCTCCACAGCACTGCAAGGTGCAGCAGTAGATGCACCATGCCACTTGGAACAAACAGAGCCGTCAAGAAACGGAATGCGCCATCTACCACCCCACTTGTATCGGGACCTGCGTAGAAAGCCCCCACCCGCCGCACTGCTTCGGTTGGCAGTCCCACAAGTGCCTGGGAGAAGGTGGGCCCACTGTACACATCTGGGCCAGGTTCTGGGGCTGCGCTGTTCGTCAAACTTGCTTGGAGGTAGTCATCCAGGATGCAAGCCACAACGAACAACAAGCACGACAAAAGTCCCATCCAGAATGAGCAGGTGCCAATGGTCCGCTGGCACCCCCCTGCCGAGCTGGCCAGACAAATGCTTCGGTCTGGCAAGGGGCCGCACCACACACAGGGAAACACCATGAAACAACATAACACCTCCGGATTTACCGGTGAATTCACATATCGAGCATGTGTCTCGTCGTCCAGGTTCGGCTCTGAGTGATGCGGCTGTCGCTGGGCTGATTGGGCCTGGCTCAAGCTGCGTGGGGCCAAGGCGCTGGCTGCGTTGCGCGCGGCCGGCTGTCCGCCTTGAGCGCTTGAATCAAAGAACGGGTTGGCGTCTTGGGCTTCACCTGTGTTGCCAGCAAACTGCGCAAGGGCCTGGACTTCGGGGTCGGCGCTGCCCCGCGCTGCACCTGCAGCTGTTGCTTGGTGCAGGAGACGCTCTTGCTGCTCCCGTTGCAGGCGCCGCAGGATGTGGTGATACAGCACTGTGCCGCGCCAGCCCCACACGGGATCACACACAGAGTACACCTTGGGCAGTCGGATGTCGATGATGCAGCGGCCGTTGCGCTGTACCGCGGCAGGCAGCCCTGCTGCAGTTGCCTTGATGTGGCGCGCGTGCTGAACTTGCTCTGCGAAATCACGCACACGAATGAACACACGAATTTGAAGCAAGCAAACAGTCTCAAATACTTACCGAGTAGCTGAATGCGGCTGGCATAGCGTATGTCCTCGCGGTCTTCGTCAGGGGCCACCTCTTCGTGACGCAGTGTGCCGCCCATCAAGTCTGCTGCTGGCAGGTTGCCGTCAGACACAGCCGGATGGTGCCAAGTGTACACCACTGGGGAAGAGGCCAAGTGACGACCCGTTGCATTCTGTCTGTGAGGGATATCACGACCAGCAGACGCCTTCCCATCTGGTTCCACCTGGCGAGCCCACCCGTTGGAGAGTGACGTTCCTGAGTGCAGATGCGCCACTGAAATTGGAGCTGGCATGGAAGCTTGTGCGGCCTGTGTGTCAGCATCTGTGGACTCTGCAGGTGCTTGAGCAGTGGACGTCCAGGGCCACGAGAACAGGCCTGCGTCAGCAGGGGCAGTGGTGCCGCGGGGGGCTGGTGCCGGGGATGGGCAAGCCTGCAATGTGCTGTCGGCTGCAGCCGGCGCGGGTCGAGTCCAGCCCCTGGATTGTGAGGGGAGGCTGTGCGCACTCAACACTGCAGCGTGCCAGGCGTCTTCCTGCTCTTGGAGGCGCTGGGCATACTTGACGTCGGCCTGCATTTGCACCTGCGTGACGCTGTCATCCACGGCGGTTTCCAGTGCAATCGCCTCTTGCGCCCTCGCGGGTGGCTCGGCAACTGCCCCCCCCGCGGCACCCACACTTTGAGTTTTGGTGGCGGCAGTTGCATTGGGTTTCTTACTTGGGTACTTTGTAGCTGATACCAGTTGGTCTGGTGTGCGTTGCAACACGACAGGACGTTGCTTGGGGGCAGCAGCTTTCTGCGGGGGCTGCAGCTGCGGCTCAATCGCAGTTTGTGAAGGGGCAGCAGTTGAATCTTGGGGGCCGCTTGGCAAAGCGCCAGGTTGAATTGCACTGGCGATGGCTGCAGCTTCTTCCGTTGGAGCAGGTGGAGCTGATCCTGGGCTATTCAACACAGCTGTCCCGGCAGGGGCAGGCGCAGCTTGGTCATGACCATGCTGCGTACCATGAGCTTCTTGAAGAGACTGGGAGTGGCCATGGCCAGTGTCGCTGTCGCTGTTACCGCTGGCATCTCGTTTAGCATCTGAGTAGACAGAATTGGGCTCAT